>Ga0214921_10002813_pt1 | contig 27533 bp, 22 predicted proteins | sample LL1505_MetaG_FD_177992 | JGI IMG/M metagenome (GOLD analysis project Ga0214921, IMG submission 177992) | Freshwater microbial communities from Lake Lanier, Atlanta, Georgia, United States - LL-1505 | ecosystem: Environmental > Aquatic > Freshwater > Lake | place: USA: Georgia | collected... | reverse complement strand
TTTTACAATTTAATTTAGGATATCCAACAACAACAACTTTACAGCAAGAATCTGGAACGACATCTTCTTATTACAATACAGATGGCGCACAAATAAAAAGTTATGTAACATTTCAGTATGTTGCAGACGGTGCAAACGTTCCTACATCTTTTGCTAACGAAGAAAAACCAGATGAGTACAAAGTCCTTGACTTAAATAACTACGAAGACTGGGAAACAACAAGATTTGAAATTTTAAATAATACATTGATTTATCCAATTAAGACGGTAGATTTTAATAGGCTTGCAATTGTCTATAGTCTTGAATTTAATAGTCGTGGAGTTCTAACTAAGCCAATTTTATTGAATAAATTACAGTTGGCTTCTCAAGCATTTAACGACAATTCTTTTAATCCAGTAGGAACTAGGTTTGGAGTAGACCTATTTCCATATAAAAAGAATGGTATTTATTTTGACTACAAGTCTAAGAATCCATTTAGTATATATAAAGAAAGCACTCCGTACCTATACCTTACAAAAACATCTGGAATTGAAGTACGTGGCGAAATAAATATTCTAGAAAATCGTGGGTTAAATCTTCCAATTAACAAGGAACTAGCGACTAACTATAAAGTAAGCGCTATGCAATTGTGGCTAAGATATGATCAAGATGCGTTTCCAGCAACAGCAACAGAGATTTTTGAGATTAACCATAAGAGTGGAACTTTAAAGTTTTACTTACAGGCAAATAGCACTGACTTGGATAGAGGTAGAATATTTGTTTTAAATCAAAACGGCATACCTTATAATGGTGTTGGATTTTATTTAAATGGTAGCCTAGTAAGAGAGCCAGTCCTATCTCTTAAAGAGTGGTCATCTATAGGTGTAGCATTTTTAACCTCTCTTGTATATAACTCATATCTTGGAAGCATAAATTTGACAGGGCCAATATTATTTAATAACATTGCATATTATCAGGCAAACAGCCTACAAGAGGTTGAAAGCAGAAGGTTTAGGCCTTGGTTCCAGGTATTAACAGACGGTATAACAACAAACGATTGGCAGTTCTGGTTTAATAACTTTACTTGGGACGGTATGTTAGTAATAGGATCATCAGAGTTCTATGGTATTAATCCATCAGATATTTATAAAACATATATAGGCACAAATAAGATAATCGTTGATGACGGAGAAGGCCTAGTTTATCAACCTGAAAAATTAAATGTATATGCAGATACTGAATGGTCAACGAACGTCTCTACACCTGTATAGTCTGATATACTTATGGTTATGGAATCTTTAATTAACCCAAAAACTGGTAAACCTTATGTTAAAAATGTACGTCGTCAGGTAATAGATAAGCATTATGACTGGGGTCTTTACGTATATAAGACATCTACTGGTAAATGGTTTACAGACGAAGAAGGCTCAGTTTTAAATATACCGTCCGACCGTGGAGATCTTTCAAAAATTGCAGAATTAAAAAAAGTTGCAATGCATCACGGAGATGATGGACTTGGTAAGGCTGTATTTGTTCCAGGGCTAACTCAGGTTAGTGAAGAAGAATATTCCGAGCAAAAGGCAAGATTAAAAGAAGGATTAATTCCTTCAATGAATGACTTAGGTGCTTGGCATGCAGCACAACAAACATTAGAAAAGCATGGAAGAGGGGCAATAGATGAGTGAAGAACAGTATATCCGTGCAAGTCTTAATACAGAAGAAAAAGAAGACAATATTTTTAAATCACACGATCCCTTTAATAAAAGTTGGGATGTTTTAAAAGATTACGTTGGACTTGATCAAAACTTTCGTCGTAGAACAACACGCAACTTAACAAAGTATGCTGCCCCAGAATTTAACGCTGCTTACTTAGATGCAGCAAACGCAACACCATCTGGAGTGAATGCTGGATCAAAACAAATCAATCCTGGCACGGTATATAGAAATGGCTACGGACTATTTGACGTAATCACTCCTCCATATAACATGTATGAATTAGCCAACTTCTATGACACATCATTTGCTAATCATGCTGCTATTGATGCTAAGGTAGAAAACGTTGTAGGTTTAGGATATCGCTTTGATATTTCAGATAGAACGCTGTTAAGGTTTGAAATGAATGAAGATGCAAGTGCGGTAGACCGTGCTCGTAATCGTATTGAAAGAGCCAAGATTCAACTACGTGATTGGCTAGAAAATTTAAATGATGATGATAGTTTTACAAAAACAATGGAAAAAGTTTACACAGACCTTCAGGCAACGGGTAATGGATTTATTGAAGTAGGTAGAACAACTGCTGGAGAGATTGGTTATGTTGGACATATTCCAGCAACTACCGTTCGTATACGACGCTTGCGTGATGGCTTTGTGCAGATTATTGGTCAAAAGGTAGTTTACTTCAGAAACTTTGGGGCAAAGAATGCAAACCCTATGGGAACAGATCCACGTCCCAATGAGATTATTCATTTAAAAGAATACTCACCTTTAAACACATTCTATGGTATTCCAGATATTATTGCAGCAATGCCATCCCTTATCGGAGATCAACTTGCATCTCAATATAATATTGACTACTTTGAAAACAAGGCTGTTCCAAGATACGTTGTAACCTTAAAGGGTGCAAAACTTTCAGGTGATGCTGAAGATAAAATGTTTAGATTCTTACAAACTGGACTTAAGGCTCAGTCACATAGAACTCTTTATATCCCGCTTCCTGGAGATACAGAGGGAAATAAGGTTGAGTTTAAGATGGAACCAATTGAAAACGGTATCCAAGATGGCTCATTTAAAGAGTATCGTAAACAAAACCGTGATGATATTCTGATTGCTCATCAAGTTCCTATTTCAAAACTAGGTGGTGCAGATTCTGCAGGTATTGCAGCAGCACTTTCTCAAGACCGTACATTTAAAGAGCAGGTATCTCGTCCAGCACAAAGACATTTAGAAAAGGTTGTAAACAAGATTATCAGAGAAAAGACAGACATTCTTGAACTTAAGTTTAATGAACTAACTCTGACTGATGAAATTGCACAATCTCAAATTCTTGAAAGATATGTAAAGACTCAGGTCATGACTCCAAATGAGGCTCGTGAAGCGTTAGACTTGCCACTAAGAGCAGATGGAGATCAACCATTTGTTATGTCTCCAAGACAAGCAACTGATGCTAGAGCAAATTTGGCAGGGGATCGTCAAAGAGATTCAGAAAGAACAAATAACAATTCTGATTCACCAACTACAATATCTGGACGAAATGCACAGGGTGAAGGTAGATCGTCTCAATAATTGAGAAACTTCTTTAAAGCGGTGCTATAATTATAACGTTATGTTAACAAATAAGGCTCATTGGGAAACTAAAGGTGACAATGTTCGCCTTTCAATGCCCATCGGAAAGATAGACGTTGAACGCCGTATGGTGTCTGGTTTTGCAACTCTTGATAACGTTGACCGTCAAAATGACATTGTAACAACAGAATCTAGTATAACTGCTTTTAAAAATTTCCGTGGCAACTTACGTGAAATGCACCAACCAAGTGCTGTTGGCAAAATTGTTTCTTTTAAAGAAGACAAGTATTTTGATCCAAGTACTAAAAAGTTTTATAGCGGAGTTTATGTTTCTGCTTATGTTTCAAAAGGTGCACAAAATGCATGGGAAAAAGTTTTAGACGGAACCTACACTGGTTTTTCAATTGGTGGAAACATCAAAGAGTGGGATGACGCTTACGATGAGAAAATAGACAAAACAATTCGTGTAATTAAAACTTATGAATTGTCAGAACTTTCTCTTGTGGATAATCCAGCAAATCAATTTGCTAATATAGTTTCTATTGAAAAAATTAATGGTCAAAACGTAGTTGATGGTTATCTATCAAAAACAGAAATTGAAAATGTATTTTGGGACTCAGAAAACGGAATTGTTATGGTATCTGATTCTGACTCTGCAACAAGTCCAGTAAATGGTAACGTAATGCAGAATATTGGCTTTATAGAAAAAAATGATAAAGATACTGAAAAACTAATAAAATTCTTAGTTGATAGTGCTAAAGGCATTAATACAATTAAGATTACTAAGGAGGTAAATCCAATGACAGAATCAACAGAAGCAGTTCTAGAAACTGTAGTTGAAAATGCAGAGGTTGCTCCAGAGGCACAAGCAGCAGAGGTAGTGGCAGAAGCAGCAGTAGTTGTTGCAGATGTAGCAGAAACCCCTGCAGTCGTTGAAGAGGCACCAGCAGTTGAAGAAACTGCTATTGCTAAATCAGATGACGCTAGTGCAGAATCTTCTGTTGCAAAAGCAGCAGTTGAAGTAGAGAACGTAGTGGAAAAATCCGTTACAGATGTTAAAGAAGAAGTTGCTAAAGCAGTTTCAGAAATTAATAATTCTCTTACTAATGCCTTTGGCGATCTTGCTGCAACAATCAAATCTCTTAACGAGAAGGTAACAGCAGTAACAAAATCTCTTGAAACGGTAACATCTGATGTTAACGGAATTAAGAGCAACTTTAACGAGTTTGGCAAGCGAGTAGATCTTGTAGAACAAGATACCGCTTTCCGCAAGTCTGGCGATCTAGGCGAGATCGTACAGGAATCACCACAAGTGATTCATAAATCCCTATGGGGCGGTCGTTTCCTCACAAATGCCGACCTATTTAACTAAGGTAAAAAATCACTAGGAGGTGAAAAATAATGTCGGAACAAAACACAAACATAGAAAAAAACTATCCAGGTGCAGGAGATGGCTCAGAGATTAACTCTGCAGGATCTTTAGTATCGGGTGGTGTTGGTGGTGCTACTGGTCTGAATGCTGCAGGAGGATCTGTAGGTTCACAACTTGGTAACACTGCTACTGCAGGATTTGGTGTAACAACTGGAGATAACGCAGTCAATCCAACTGGCAACGCAGGAGGTATTCTACGTCCTGAACAAGCACAACGTTTCATTGATTACGTCTGGGATGCAACTGTCCTCGCTAAAGATGGCCGTCGTGTCACCATGAGAGCAAACACCATGGAAATTGAAAAAGTCAACGTCGGAGAGCGTGTAATTCGTGCAGCAGCACAAGGCTCACCAAACTACACAAACACTGGCGCTAGATTTACAAAGGTTGAACTAACAACAAAAAAGATTCGTCTTGATTGGGAAGTAGCAACTGAAGCACTTGAAGACAATATTGAAGGCGGAGCATTGGAAGATCGTCTAGTACGATTAATGACCAACGCATTCGGTAACGATATTGAAGATCTTGCTATCAACGGTGATGGAGCAACAGGAGATTTCTTGTCCATCATGTCTGGTTTCGTAAAGCAAACTCGTGGAACAGTAGGAAATGCTGCTCACGAATATGCTGCAACAGTATCAGACAACAACTTCACCACATCAGTAATGCAAGGCTTGCTATTAGCAATGCCTCGTAAGTACCGTGCACTTAAGAGCAATCTTAAGTTCTACGCAGGTACTGATGCTTTTGCTGGTATTGTTCGTAACAACGGTACACTAGCAGATGCTATTTCATCAGCGTTCTCAGATCGCATTGGTAGCACACAGGCAAACCGTCAAGAATTCCTTGATGGAACTGCACAGACACTTGGTAATTCACGTACAACTCGTGTACTAGGTGTAGATGTACTAGAAGTTCCTTACTACCCAGCAGGTTATGTTGATTTAACATTCCCTTCTAACCGTGTATGGGGCTTCCAGAGAGACATCACTGTAAACCGTGAATACAAGCCAAAGAAAGACACAATTGAATACACAGTATTCGTACGATTTGGTCTTGCTTGGGAAGAACTAGATGCAGTCGCTTATGTTGACTCAGATAGTGCTGATTCCTAAAATATAGTCATCACGTACTAGGGAGGACGGCATAAAACCCGTCCTCCTTATTGTCTTTCTGATGGTATAATTACAAATGAGCATGGGAGAAAAAAATGAATTTAACAATGGATCAATTAAAAGATAAAACAGTCATGGCACTAAAGGCATATGCAAAGAAAAATAACATAGAGTTATTTGAATCAAATACAAAACTTGAAATTTTAGAAATTTTGGCTAGTTGGATTCCGCCAGAAATAACAGAAGAAACTGCAGAAAAAGCAGGTAAAAATAAAAATTTAACAAACAAAATAGCATTACACTCAGACAGAAATCTTCATATGGATGGTTTGGGAGCATTGAGCGTGGGGTATAACATAGTCTCAAAGGAGGCATCGGAAAAGTGGCTTACTCACAGGTTAGTACGAATAGCACAGCCTGAAGAAGTAGCATCTTATTACGCTAAAGTATAATGTCAACAATTCTACGACTACCTCCGTATCCTTTAACTATTAAATATACAGTTCCAGACGCTAACGCCAAGTATGTTATAGTCATTCAAGATGTCGCAGAGCAATCAGAAGTTGCTTCTTATAGAACATCAAATGCCAGCAAACAGGTTAGTTATGTGCTAGATGATGATTTTATTAAATATGATAAATCCTATGCCCTAACAATTTATGAAGATTTAGAAGAAAGTGGCATGGTTGTAGAAGATCGTGGAGATATAGTTGTTGAAGATAACTTAGAAGTAAAACGTCCATACGTAGACCCTACAATTTTAGCAGCAGCAAACAATCAAACATCTGCAACAGAGATTGCTAAATATGTAGAGTATGAAAAATTAGCAAGAGCAATTATTGATTCAATAACTGGTGGTTTTTATTATGAACGTGAATTTTTTGAAATTGTTGGACAAGAAGTAGACTATATTCCACTTTGGAAAAAAGTACACAAAATATTGAGGGTATACGAAAACTCAGAACTAGTTTATGACATATACAACGAAGATGGTCCAACTATAGGAGATTACACATACGTAATTACTAAAGATAAGACCGCACTCACAAAAGACCCAACAGCGTCAAGTGGTGCAATCAACAGAGCAGAACAAAGACCAGCAAGAATGCCACTTGGAACGTCAGACTCTTTTTCACTTTTTGATACAGAGGACAGTGGAAACACTATGACTGTAACTCCTGGAGTAGCATTTCCAGCAGGCATAGATCTTATATTATTGTTAGAAACTGGATACAAGGTAGTACCTATTGATATTCAAGATGCTACAAAATTATTAGTTGAAGATATTAGATGCGGTAAATTAGATTATTACAAGAGATACATTAAGAACTACAGCACTGATCAATTTAAAATTGAATACGATAAAAGAATGATTGAGGGTACTGGAAATATTATTGTAGACAAGATTTTGTCTAAATATATTAATAATATTGTTCGTCCTGGAGTGTTGTAATGGATTCATGCGAAGTCACAGACTTTATGTTTCCAATGAAGGCTGATATCTATTTTCCAATTCTTGCACAAGGTGGCTACGGACAGCCTACAAAAGACTGGGTATACGATAGAACAATTACTTGTAATGCTACATCTGTAGGTGGGCTAGGATCAGAAGATGTAAAGCCAGATAATTTTTTAAAATATGAAAATAAACTTATTGCAAGAACAAAAGAAGACCCAAGACTTTCTTCAAACAATGCAAACAACGCAACAACAAATATACTTATAACAAACATTAGAGATGCATCCGACACCATTATCTATAAAGAAACAGCGGGAGCAAGATCAGGTAAAGGAACAATCTACGAAGTAGCGACAGTTGAACCTTTTACTGGCCCATTTGGGTATACAGAATATTACAAGATGCTTTGGCGCAGGGCTGAAAATCAGACTGTAGGTGACTAGTGATAGCAAGAACAAGTACAACATCTTTTACTAAACAAATGAATAATATTATTAATTATTCTTTTGGATTTTTAGAAGGCGTTGACCGTGGTAAAAAAATATTTTTTGACAGATTAGGCAAAGGGGCTATTCAAGCACTAGCGCAATATATTGATGTGCAAGCCAGAGCCAATCCAAAAGCACTGCATCATGTTTATGAATGGAATCAAGTTAGCAGTCCAAGTGCAAGATTATTTAATTTAGGATACACTGTTAGTAATCTAGGCCTTTCTGTTAATTCTACATTTAAACAATCAAGAAGTGTTTCTGAGAATATGACTACCCCGTTTTATAATAAAGCAAAGATTATGGAAGAAGGAATTCCAGTAACAATTACACCAACAAAATCTAAAGTGTTAAAATTTAATGGACCTAATGGAGAAATATTTACAAGCAGACCAATTAAAGTTGAAAATCCAGGAGGAGACTCTGTTGTTGGTGGTTTTGAATCTACATTTGATGAGTTTATGACTAGATATTTTAAGCAATCTTTTTTAAGAGCATCTGGAATATACGACTATATTAAGAAGCCAACACTATACAAGAAAAACTTTAAGGCTGGCTCAGTAGCGGGTAGAAGTAAAGGAATTGATACAGGATTTAAATGGATAACTAATGCAACAATTGGGGTAGAATAAGACTATGACTATATTAACTGACACTGGATTTCCACCAACCTTTTTAAACAAATATATTTTGTCTGAGTTAGAGCACTATGGACTCATAGCAGCATCAGAAGGACTAAGTCCAATGGTTCCAGCACAATTTCCAACAAACATTGAAGATTTATATAATGATAATATTCAAATTAGACAAACAGAAAGCCCTATTTTAATTGTTTACGATAGATTAATGAGATTTAGGCCTACTCCGTTTTATTTACAAAAAAGAGAACAACTGATATATTTTATTTATTCTACTGACGTTAGTAAATTAATAGACACTGTTCGTGTTATATCTAATGCTCTTGATCGTGAAGATTCTTCAGCAGAAGATGTAAACTCATATAACTTTCTTAATCCAGTTTTAAGCAGTCCTCCAGTTACAGGCCCCGCCAAAACTATATCAAATAAGGCACTTACAAATAAGTTTGCCACAATAACAACATCTACAGCCCATGGCTTTGTGGCAGGAGATGCTGTGACAATCACAGGCCTAGATACTACATTTAATGGTACTTATTTTATTAAAAGTGTTCCATCAGCAACAACATTTAAATTTTCTAAAAATGCAGCAAATGTTGCCTCAATAGCAGCATCAGGGTCTGTCTCAAAACAAGGCTATACCCCATTTAATATTTTGTTCCACAGCACTAGGGTATACCAAGCAGACGAAAGCAGAGACGTAGCAGAACTAGCCTCAGCAAGAACTCTTTTTGTCAACAAGTTAATTGTTGAGTATGACTACCATATTTCGGTTGACTCAGACTCTAGATATACATAAAAAGCGGTATAATTGGTTTTAGAGGAAACACGCCAAACAACTTAATATATACTTTATGAAAGAGGTTAAATAATATGGCATATAGCCGTGGTACGTCAAACAACGTTATTGTAGGTGCAGCAGCATTCTTCATTAACGATGATACGTTAAACCCATCAACTTTAGCATCTAGAGCAGTAATTGATTCAAGCGAGTCTTACAAGACTACACTTTCAAATGCGGCTACTTATACAAACGTTGGTTATACAATGAACGGACTTGAATTACAGTTCCAACCAGACTTCGGTGAAGTTCAGGTAGATCAAATTCTTGACGTTGCAAGACTATACAAGCAAGGTATGCAGGTAAATCTTGCTACCGCTTTTGCTGAAGCAACTTTAGAAAACTTGCTTGTAGCACTAGCATACTCTGACAGTAAACTTACAGGAAACAAAGCCGCATCTACAGGTCAAACACTTAACCTGAGTGCAGGAGACATCGGAGATGTTCCAGTAGAACGAGGAATCGTTGCTGTTGGTCCAGGATCTGGTGACCCATCAACATTTGATGTTAAAGAACGCATCTATGCAGCATATCGTGCTCTTTCAATTGAGAACGTAACTGTATCAGCAAAGCGTGATGAACCATCAATGTTTGAGGTTTCATTCCGTCTTCTTCCTGAAGATACTTCAGGTTCATACGGTAAGATCATTGATCGTACCTTTGGACAATCATAATCTAAATTTAGATTAACCTAAGACCCACCTTTAATTAGGTGGGTTTTTTGTTTTGCCTGTGATAGAATAGAAAGATTATGGCAACAACCGTTTATAAAAATAAAATAATCAAACTAGTTGATGGTACAGAACTAGACATTGTTCCATTAAAAATAAAATATTTGCGTGAGTTTATGGAAGCGTTTGAAGATGTTAAAACTGCCAAAAATGATGACGAAGCCATAGATTTTTTAGTTGAGTGTGTAAGAATTACAATGAAACAATATTATCCAGGTATAAAATTAACAAAATCTGACGTAGAGGATAGCCTTGATCTACCAACTATATACACAGTATTAGATATTTCTGCGGGTATAAAAATTAATCAAAAATCTGAAGAAACAGTAAAAGACCAAGCAACAGATAGCGGTTCCTCCTGGTCAGAGTTAGACCTTGCCAAGATTGAGTCTGAGGTATTTTTACTAGGTATCTGGAAAGACTATAGAGAACTAGAAGAGTCTTTATCTATGCCAGAATTAATTGCAACTCTGTCAAGTCGTAGAGACCTTGATTATCAAGAAAAAAAATTCTTGGCTGCAATTCAAGGAGTAGATTTAGATGCTCAGTCTGGATCTTCAAAGGGACAAAAAGAATGGGAAGACATGAAGGCTAGAGTATTTAGTCAAGGTAAAGCAAAAGACGGTAATGACATTCTGGCTCTTCAAGGACAAAATGCTAGGAGTGCAGGGTTTGGTATTGGCATGGGTCTAGATTACGAAGATTTAACAAAATAAAATAATAAAAAATAAGTATCACCATGCTATAATTGACATAACCTATAGGAGGAAAACAATGGCAACAACTACGTATGAGGAACAAATCCTTACACTAATTGATGGCACAAAGGTTACAGTACGTCCTCTAAAAATCTCTCTACTTCGTCCGTTTATGAAGAAGTTTGAGGGTGTGGGAGCGGTGGCGGAAGATAACGGCAAATCTATGGACATTCTTATGGAGTGTGTACAGATTGCGATGAAACAGTACAAGCCAGAACTCTCAGAAGACGTAAAAAAACTAGAGGAGAATATTGATCTCCCAACAGTTTACAAGATCGTAGAAGCAGCATCAGGTATTAAACTTGCTGAAGTTTCAGACGTTCTTGGCGTAACTATGGCTGAATAATTTAAAAGAGGTGTGAGACTAAATGGCTGATGTTAATGCTAATATTGGTATTAATATTGATTCGTCTAATGCATTAGCACAGTTAAAAGCATTACAACGTCAGATATCTCAGTTTCACACCTCAATAGCCAGATCAAGTGAAGCAGCAGCCCTTGCTCAAAAGGGTTTACAAAAAAATCTTTTAAACAGTATAAACGCTATCGGTTCTTTTACTGCCGAAATGCGTACGGTTAGAACATCTGCAGAATCATTTACTAACTCATTAGAAAAAAATAAGTTTTCAATGCGTGAGTACTTCCGCTATGCGGGAGCATCCACAAAAACATTTGGAAGATTGTTTAAGTCAGAGTTTGACACAATTGGCAAGGTAGCCGAAGAACGTACAAAGAGACTACAAACTCAATACATTAAGATGGGCCGTGATACTAACGGTGCAATGAAGGCAATGTCTATCATGCCTACACAGTTGGACATGGGTGACTATACTACTAAGGTTCAATTAGCAGCACAGAAACAAGCACTATTTAATCAGTTAATGAAACAAGGATCTACCAATCTATTAAACTTTGGTAAGAATACGCAATGGGCTGGTCGTCAGTTGATGGTTGGCTTTACACTGCCATTAATGCTTGTAGGCTCAACAGCAACAAGAACATTTATGGAAATGGAAGCGCAGGCTTTAAAATTTAGAAAAGTTTATGGTGATTTATTTACACCACAGGCAGAAACCCAAGCAGCATTAGATAACATTACAGAATTAGGAAAACAGTTTACAAAGTATGGTGTTGCCGTTTCTCAAACAGTTGGTTTAGCAGCAGAGGCAGCAGCAGCAGGCTTTCAAGGTTTAGATTTACAACGTCAGACTACACAAGCAACACGTCTTTCTATTCTTGGTCAAGTTGAAAGCCAAAAGGCTCTTGAAACAACTATATCTTTACAAAATGCTTTTGGAATGTCATCCGACAAACTTGCAGAATCAATTGACTTCCTTAACGCAGTAGAAAACCAGACAGTTGTATCTCTTGATGACATAACTACTGCAATTCCGAAGGTAGCACCAGTTATTCAACAATTAGGTGGAGATGTAAAAGATTTAACATTCTTCCTGGCTGCCATGAAAGAAGGTGGTATCAATGCTTCAGAAGGTGCAAACGCACTTAAGTCTGGTCTTGCAGCATTAATTAATCCAACTAAAAAAGCAGCAGAAATGCTCGCGTCTTATGGAATTAACGCAACTGCAATTGTTGAAAATAATAAAGGTGATCTTAAAGCAACTGTTATTGGTTTTGCAGAAGCATTAAATAGATTAGATCCACTTGCAAGAGCAAGAGCAATTGAGCAAATGTTTGGTAAATTCCAGTTTGCTCGTCTATCAACATTATTTACTAACGTAGCAAAAGATGGAAACCAGGCTGCTCGTGTACTTGATTTAGCAAACTCTTCTGTTGAACAACTTTCAGCATTATCAGAACAAGAATTAGGAATGACTGCAGACTCTGCTATGAATAAATTTAAAAAGAGCGTTGAAGATCTTAAAATTGCACTTGTTCCAGTAGGAAAGGCATTTTTAGAAGCAGCAACACCTATAATTGAGTTTGTTGGAAACATACTTGAAAAGTTTTCTAACCTTTCAGACGGAACTAAAAAATTAATTACATTATTAACAGTAGGCATTGGGGCAGTAGGCCCAGTGTTACTTATGACATTTGGTTTGCTTGCAAATGGTGTTGCAAATATTATCAAACTATTTTTAACATTACGTGGCGGGTATCAAAGGTTAACGGGTCAATCACAAATATTAGGAGAACAAACCCAGTATATGGCCATGGAGCAGTTAGATGCAGCGGCAGCAGCACACTCTCTTAATCAAACACACGCAAATTTAACACAAACATTTACTGCTGAAGTAGCACAAATAAATAAACTTATAACAGCATATACGTCAGCAGCAGGAGCAGCAAGAAACTTCTCAATGAATAACCCTGGAATGATGATGCCAGGACGAGGTGCTAGAAAATTTGCAAACGGTATTATTTCAGTACCTGGACCAAGAGGTGCAGGAGATATAGTTCCAGCAATGGTTTCTCCAGGAGAAGCAATTATTCCAGCCAAGATGACACAAAAATATGCTCCATTAATTCAGGGAATGATTGCAGATAATATTCCTGGATTCCAAATGGGTAAAGGTTTTAGAAATGCAACAATGTTCTTACCAGAATCAATGAACACTACTATGGGTCAACCTACTGGAAGAGGTGTTCCAACTGGAGATGTTGCAGGATATCTAGGCGGTGCAGGCGGTGCATCAATGGCTCCACTACTTGCAGTTATTGCAAGAGAACTTAAAGTTGGTCTTAATAATCCTAAATTTAAGCAAGAGTTTTCAGTTATAGCAAATCTTTTTGCAAAAACAGCAACAGATGCATTAAATACATCTGGAAAAGAATTTATTAAAGATGCAGACCTTGAAGGAATTGTTGTTCCTGCATTACGTGAATCAGCAAAAGGAATAAAAGTTGCTGGAAAAGATATTGATGTTGCACTTGAAAATGCTGTTAATCAGATAAGAACAGTTGGACCTGTTGGAGTTGGCTCTGGATCTTCTGGATCATTTGGAAGAGTAGCACTTCCAGGATCTTATAGAGGAGCAAGAGTTCCAGCACAAAAGTTTGCAGCAGAACAAAATCCACAAATGTTTGCAAGTACAGAACGTTTTTCACAATCAAAGCAAAAGATTGTAAAGTCATTTCAAACATTAAATCCAGCATTAGATAAATGGGAAACTGCAACAATGTCACACATAACAAGTTCTGTGACAGCAAGCGTTGATGATTTAACCAGACAAATGACTCCATATCTTGGAGATGTTGGTGCAAGAATTACCGATGCTGTTACAAAGAAAACAATTAAAGGTGTTGTTGATAGAGCAAAGGTTGCATCACCATCAAGAGAAACAGAAATGGTTGGAGCAAGTATTGCTCAAGGATTTATTGTTGGTGCAGAAGGATATGTAGATGACGCAAGAGTCGTAGGTGGAAAACTTGGATCTGGAATGGTTCAAACCGCATCTGGACTATTTGTTCCAGGAGGAGCAACTGGCAGTGGAACAAAACCAACAACTCCAGGAGTTAACCTAAACGATATAGTAGCAAAAGCAAGAATGAACAGAGAAACACTATTATCAACACAGCAACAAAAACGTATGGCAGCAATGAATCAAAGAATGGACAAACTAAATAAAGGTTTTATGTCTGGAACGTTTGCATTATCTGCTTTATCAGGTGTAGCCTCAATGGCTGGTGGAAACTTAGGAAAGTTCTCTGAGATACTATTTCAAATAACTGGTCCACTGTTTGCTCTATCATCTATTTTACAATTATTTACTGGTAAAAAAATTGTAGGTATTTTTGCAGAACTTGGTAAACTAAAATTAGGTCTTATTGGTGTTGGAATGATTGCTCTAGGTGTTGGAATTAAGTTAGTTAACGATGCAAGAAAGAAAGAATTAGAGTATATTTATGGTCTTTCAAATGCTATGAAATCAACCACGAAACAGGTTAAGACTCTTGGAGACTTTTTTGGAGTTGTTCCAACAAAACTTCCTATAGAAATGCAAAATAGAGAAATTGTTAATCAGCCATCAAGAACTGCAAGAGATAGATTAAGAGCAGATGAGTCATTCCAAAAAGAATATGCTCCAACAATTAAAACATTGTCTAAATCTACTGCAGAAGAAGCAAAACTTGTGTTTACATCTATGGCACTTGACCTTAAAGCACGAGGATTTGCTACTGAACAAATTCAAACTATTGTTGATGCTCTTCGTGAAGAGGCTGGTAAAACAAATGTTGAGTTAGATGTTAAATCAATTAATTTTTCACCAGAATCAATAAAAAGTTTACAAAGCCAAATGGCAACACTTCTTACATCGTTTAGTAACAATTTTCAAATTAAACCAACTGATAGTCAAAAATTTTTAAGTGGAGTACAAAGTGCACTGTTTGGTCGTGGGTTTAGAAAACAAGAATTAACAAATGAAACTAAAAAATCTTTATCAGAACTTGTAACATTTAGTAATACTATTATGAGTTCTGCTGCTGGACAGTTTAGACTTAAACTTATTGATGAAGAACAGTTTAAGATTAGTATCAATTCAGTTTTAGATGGATACAAACGTCTTGGAAAAGAAGCAGAAAAACTTGCATTATTAGAAACATTTAAATCAATGGGAGTAGATGGAACAAACCTAGTACCAGTACTAAATAACGTTGCGTCAAAAATGAAAGTTATTGCTTTACTAAACCTTGGACTTTTAAACAAAGATAGTCCAGTTATAAAAGGTCTTCAGTCAACAGACCTTCAAGTTCTTGCACAGTCTTGGAAAAAATTAGACGAAATTTATGCTGGGGCACTTACAAAGATTAATAAATTAACTGGTGTTTTAGATCCAGACAATCCAGATGGACCAAATGGACCAGCAAAACCAAATGCACTACAAGAAAAAATTAATGCAATTAAACAACAAACACAAGCATACATTATTTTACGTAATGCAAAAGTTGATGACGCAACTGCTACAGAGTTATCAAATGATGCTGAAATAGCATCTCTTGTTATTGCAAATAGCAAGGGTAAATCATTAAAATATATTACTGATTTAGTTAATAAATATAAGACAGCATTAGCAGGCCAAACAAAAGCAGAATATCAATATATGGCTGCGCCAGATTTATTTAAAAAACAATTAGAAAGAGGACAGGCTCAGGCAGCCCTTCGTGAAAAATTAATTGATATGCAGTTTGCACCACAAATTAAAAAAGAAAATGATGCATTGGCTGTTCAAGAAAAAAGATTAGAAAATATAAATGCACAAATTGAAAAAGTTACAAAATCACAGGTTGAGCCTATTCAGGCAGTAATTGATAGCAACAATTTAGCACTTGACAAAATTGCGTTAAAAGAAGATGCTATTAATGAAAAATATAATAAACAAGTAGAAGCGTTAGATAAAATTGCTTCAATTAATCAAAATATTGCAAATATTCAAAAACAAAGATTATCAATTGCAGATGCACTCACTCGTGGAGACATTTCAACAGCAGCACAATTAATGCAAGATGCAAGATCAGAGCAAGCACAATCTGCAGTAACTGGACAAAAAGAAACTCTAACTGCAACTCGTGATGCAGCAATTTCAGCACTTGGAAGAAATGCAATTGAAAAACAAAATAAAGAACTTCAATTACAAATTAATATAATTGAAGCAACACAATTAAAAACATTACAAGCGCAGAAACAAACAATTGAAGATACAATTGCATCAATTAACTTAAATATTACAGCACTAAATAAACAAGTTGAAGTTACAAAACAAGGTTATGTATACGCTAAAGGAACAAAAGATGAAATGGATAGCCTTGATTCATTAATACAATTAGCAACTGCTGCAGGAATTCCATTTAATGATTTATTATTAAAACAAGCAGGAAATGCTCAAGCATTAGCAGCAGCACTTTCATCAGCGCTTGCTTCACAAAAAGCATTGGGATCAGGTGCAAAAACACTTGAAGAAATTAAAGCAGGTGCAAAACCTGGTGGACCAATAACTCCACAAACAATTACTCCAGAACAAACAGCCACAGTTCTTCAAGGAATTAAAGATTTAAATGCAAAAATTGCAGGAACAATTTCAAAACTAAAATCAATAACTGGCAAAAATTATGGTGGCATAGTTTCTAAGTATATGGCATTTGGCGGTAAGGCAATGGGATCTGATACTGTTCCAGCAATGCTAACTCCTGGAGAATTTGTAATTAATAAAGGAGCATCAAAAGCATATGGACCATTGCTTGAAAGAATAAATGAATCTAAATACCCTGGAATGCTTGGTGGAGGCGGTATGACTCAAATTCCAGTAAATAACATTTCAACATCTATGAATGATAACTCAACGGCAGTGTATAATTATAATCTAGGATTCAGCATTAATGGTTCAAATGGAAGTGCTAAAGATATTGCTAATGCGGTAATGAGAGAAATTAAAAATGTTGATTCACAAAGAATTAGAGGGCAGAGGCGATAATGGCTACTAGTGCTTATTTAACAGGTAGACGTAGGTATACTAGACCGCAGGGTATATTGTGGTCAAACAACGCTGGAACCCTCTCTAATGGCTTATACGTGCCTACTGGCGTAGAGGTAGGAGCCTCCACAACAGAAACAGATCCAAACCTCCTAGATCAGTTTATTATTTTATCTGATCATAATAGAGGGGATATGCAATTTAATACCCAGCGAATTGAGCAACGTCAAAGAACTATTAATGGTCGCATGCGTTCATATCACATTGCCGATAAATTAACTATGTCTGTATCTTGGAACATGCTGCCTTCACGAGGGTATTCAGGATTACCAAACTTTAACTCAACAACAGGAGTATCACCAAGTGAAGGATCTACAACAGAGTACACAGCCGATGGTGGAGCAGGTGGCGTAGAACTTCTTGATTGGTATGAGACACATCAAGGACCATTCTTTATGTACCTTGCTTATGACAAATATACAAACCTAGAAGGCCAGACTTATGAATATACTGGTTTGAACAGATACAATCAAATTATTGAGGTTTATTTTGCAGACTTTAATTATTCCGTCGTAAAGCGTGGGGCAACAAATCATGACCTTTGGAACATATCGGTAACCCTGGAAGAAGTTTAAATGTTTGAAAGTACCGACCTAAAGAATCACTTTGAAACATCTGGAACAATACAAACAGAATCACTAGTCCTGGCTGAGTGGAATATGAATATGCCAGATAATATATTTAAACTTGGCAACTACAGATACAGATCTCAAGAACAAAACTCTCAATTCTTAACGATACCAAATACATTTGATAGCGCAGATGCTGGATTATTTTATACTGGAGCCACAGATGCAGATGTTGTTATTGATGGAGGGTTTGAAAATGATGGAACGCCACAAGCATTTACATCTATAAAAGAAAAAAATAAACTTTTATACTCATTAGAAGACTGTATAAAACCTTTTAGACCAAGATCTGGTATTAATAAAGCAGTTGCTTTTAAAGGTAAGTTTTTATCAAACTCTGGTAGCGATCTTGCTAGAAGGCCAAGATATTACATGGCATCACGATATGACCAATTTAAATATTTTACATCTTTTAGAACTGAAGACGGCATTGAAAGAGGTATTGCTAAAACTATAGTTAACGGTAATTACTACATAGATGACGCTGCCCCGTTCGTGGTTTATAAAGAAAATGTACCAGCAAACCGAATTATTGTAAAAATGCAAACTAATGTTGGAGATATAGATTTAGGAGATTTTACTGATATATCTAGAACTTTTGCAGATCCGTTTTTTGGTAACGCAAATAAAACAACTCCAACAAGATGGAAAGTTCAGTACCTTGAAGGAAATAACTGGATAGATGCTTATGTTTTTACCGAAAATGATGTGCGTGATAATGGATCTCCAATAATCACTCATGATGGATATGTTGAATTACAGTATAGAGTAAAAAACATTCCAACTAATTTTAACGATAGTTTTATACATGTTGAGACTCTTTCTTCATCTACGCTGCTTCCAAATGAATCAATTAATGGATATGCATATCTGGTTGTCTCAAATGTAGGAGATGTTGGAACTTATTATGTTTGGAATAGTACAACTGAAACATATGATACATTTACTCCTGTTTACGGATGGGTATTAGGAAGTGAACAGATTGATAACAAGACAACATTTGTTACAGACTTAACAAATCCATTATCATTTCAAGAAACAACAAATGGACAAACCATTTATAGAGAGTTTCAAAATGTTCGTGGGCTAAGAATTGTAGTAGAAAGAATGAATAAATTTGATTCTACCTTTGACTTAATTGAAATGTCACCAAGACTAGTTGTTGACATATCTGATAAGACAATAGAATATAGTATTAAAAAAATTCTTTCTGATCTTGGAACATCTGCTTTGCCAGTAGGACAGTTACTTGCCTCAACTGGAAACATATCTTTGTTTGATGATGACCAAGCGTTTAATGACAATAACACTGCTAGCATAATTAGTAATTATGTTCGTAAAAATATTAAGTTTAATTTTTATGAAAAAATATTAAATGTAAGTGGCTTTGATTATTGGGTTCCAATTAAGACACTATACTCTGATGGTTTTCCACAGGCAGACGTCACCGCTGGAACATTAGAACTATCGCTAAGAGACTTTTACTTCTTTTTAGAATCTATGCCTGCACCAAGAATGCTAGTGACAGAAGTGTCGCTTAGTTATGCGATTAGTTTAATTCTTGATTACGTTGGTTTTAGCAACTATGCATTTTATAGAACAACAAACGAACCAGATCCAATTATTCCGTATTTCTTTATTGCTCCAGATCAGACGGTAGCAGAAGTATTAAATCAACTTGCAGTGTCTACACAAACAGCAATGTTCTTTGATGAATACAATAACTTTATTGTAATGAGTAAAAACTATATGCTTCCAGACGTAAATGACAGAACTTCCAGCATGACTCTATCTGGATCTAACAATCAATCTGTTAGCGGTATTGTTGAAAACTTATCTTCTGGAACGCTTCCAAATATTATTTCAATTGCATCTCAAGACAAAAGAGTTTACAATAATGGAAAGATTAATTACACAACTAGATATATTCAAAGATCTTATGGGTCTATTCGTCAAGCAAGCATGATTGATATAGATAAAACTTGGGTTTATAAGCCATCACTTTTGTGGGAAGTATCTGGAACAGATTCAACTAAAACAATTAATGAAATTGCATCTAAACAAGGAAAGTATGTTTTGGGAGCAATGCCTTTAAATTCTGATCTTACTGCATCACCACCAAGTGTTGTTAATCGTAAGATAGTAAACAATGTTTTTGATCTTGGAGAAAACGTTTATTGGCTTACAAGATATCAAGGATATTTTTATTCTAATGGAGAAGTTATTAGATATGATGCTGCACAATTTAATGTTACCCTTGCAATTTGGTATCCAATATTATCAGACGGTATAAACTTAGATGAATCTAAACCAGAGATTGTTTTGCCTGGAAGATTAGCGCCATCAAGTGTTATTGATAATTTAGACAAAAGAGTTGCAAATGGAGAAATTACAGAAGCGCAAAAAGGTGAAGAGATTCAAGCATGGAGAGTTTCTCATAGACAAGGCAGCAGCAATGTTTGGATTACTAATAATCAAGAGTATCAAAACTTTTTTAGATCATTACCCTTTAACGGAAAGATATACCCAACAGGCTTAGTAAGAATTTACACAGTTCCATTTTATGAACAAGTTGATGGCGTTACTCGTTTACAGAACGGTGCAGTTTATGAACATGGCCGTGCTCAATTTGGAACAACAATAGCAAGTCATACTGCTGGTATAGATACTTATTGGTCAGACAATGCTTATGTCAGAGGATGTGACATGGAAACTCAATATTTATTTACAACCACTCTACTTGAAGATATTTCTTTGCCAGCAACTACAACTGGGGCAGCAGGAGTTAACAACTCTAAAGCCCAACAAACATCAAGAGGTGGAACGATTAAAAACTTTATGTCTTCAAGTTATACAACGGAGACTCCAGTTAACTCAACCATATCTCCAAAAACTGGAACAATTCAATCATCAGCCTTAGTGATGAATGGACCAACTTTTGAAACAACTGAAACTCCAATTGATTTAGTATCTTATGTCTATAAAGAATTAGATAATTCTTATAAACATTTTGGAACAAGAATGCGTATTATTGGCAAGATTGAAAATAATGAGCGTCGTAGCCAAACACCAAATGGAAGCACAACATATTATCAGGTTGCTGGAGTTCAACCAGATCAGCCAGTAAGCATAGGCGGTGGCTCAGGAGGATTAGCAGTATTGCTTAATCCAACGACTAACAACGGATATTATTTTGAAATTGCTGCATTGACAAGTGATAACATAGAGTCATATTTACAATTAAATAAAGATAATAAATCAGATATTTCTATTAACAATATTGTTTTTTATAAAATTAAAAAAGATGCGTCTAACAGTAATGCAATTCCTATAAAACTTTATGGCGGTCTAGCAAAAATTACAGTTGACGATGGAAGATTTACTGGTCAGTACAGAATGGCTGGTGAGGAAAATCCGACGGTATATGATTTAGCCGTAGAATATCAAGACATAGGAAAAACAAGAAGATTCTATCTATACATTAATAATCAATTAATTAAGGTTGTAGACGATACAGACCCACTTCCAATCTACAACAATATGGCTCCATTTGTTCGTGGTTCATCTAGAGTTATGTTTGAAAATATTTATGCTTTGTCACAGAACTATTCTCAAAATACTGTCTTTACAGTTGGAGAAACTCTATCCTCTGCTTTTGGGGATAAAGAGATAAGTGCTAGCGAGTCTTTAAGAAAATATGCAATGAGCGGTATTGTTCAGGCAACCTACCTATCTGGAATTAGTGCTCAGCAACCACCTAAATACAATTTATACTTTGACGAGTTTGGTTCAATAATGAGAGAGTGTGCTTACTTTGATGTTAAGTATGATCGTGCATACCCTGCACTTTACGCTAAGTTATCCCCAACATTTAATAATATTAAAGGCTACGTCTCATCTGGGTTTTATGCAGACTCATACGGTGCTGAATTTTTAATATTTAATGCTACAGATACGGCCCTAAACCTTGACGAAACAAGCGGTAACTATCTAAGAATTCAAGGCGTTACATTTACACAAGATACTACCCATGAGTTAACAGTTGATGAATACTTTAAAAAGCGTAGTAATTTTTCTAACCCATTACTAACTGGATCTTCTCAGATTGTTTCTCCTCAAGTTGAGAAACAAAGGTTTGATGAAATTAAAAGAAGTAGAATGATTTATGGAAACAATGAGTTTACTCTTGATACTCCATACATACAGACACAAGATGATGCAGAAAATTTGATGGGCTGGATGATAGATAAACTTATGGTTCCTAAAAAATCAGTTGGTTTAAAAATATTTGCAACTCCAACAATTCAACTTGGAGACATTGTAACGATTAACTATAAAGATTCTAATAATTTAGATTTAGTTACATCAACTGATTCTAGATTTATAGTCTATAATATTGAATATTCAAGAAAAATAAATGGTCCAGACATGACACTTTATTTGGCGGAGGTATAATATGGCTGCTCTAGATTCAGCAAACTATGAACGTACATCTAGATCCTCTCAATCTAATGATACGATTAGCACTGCAGTGGATGCTGCAAAAACAGCAGAAGCAATAGCAATTGTTGGCGCAGAGCAAGTAGCAGCAAGAGGTGGAGTAAATGCTCAGGGTTACTTTAATGATGTTCCTGCATATCAACAGTTAACTGCAAATGAAAGAAAATCTGTAACACTAGCAAATGGCCATATAGATTCTATGGGAATGCTTGCAATTTTAGATAGAAAAGAAGCAGAATATTTTGGAAGATCTTCAGACTCTGGAGTTATAAAAGCAACAGCACCATCATCTGTAAGTATTACAGCAACACCTCCAGCACCAGAACCAGAAATGTTTTCTGCAAGAATGTTTGAGGTATCACCACCAGTTAAAACAGCAACTTTAGACATTATATTATTTGATGAAGAGTCTGTTCCTACAGATGGAATGTTTGATCAAATATTTGAAAATATTGGCGGTCAAGAATTAATTAGTATAACCAGATCTGATATTGTTAATGGACAAAAAATATCATATCAACCAATCAAAAACCTTTCAGCCATTCAACAAAGGTATAATCCAAACAATATTCTTAGCCTACAACAAACCGCAGATAAATTTTTTGCTGGATTCTCAATTAAACTAGAAGATAAAATTCCAGAAACTGGCAACGGAACTAATGGAGAAAATGTATACCTTAACGCAACGGGAGACTTAATTATTGAATTTATTAACGTAAATCCTGACGAACAAGTAGAAACACAGATTAGCGTAGGTGGTACAATATATGAAGCAGATCTTGGAGACTACACCTCATGATAACTAATACTGGTAAATCTATTATTGCAAAGTATTTACTTGGACAGGCCCCTGCCTATGCCTCGTATATTGCTATTGGTTGTGGTGCTACTCCACTAGATACCGCCGATGAAATCGGAGATTATTCAACAAAAACAAATTTAGATTTTGAGATGTTTCGTGTTCCAATATCTTCTAGAGGTTTTGTAAACGAAGACGGTGTAGATAAAATTGTTCTAACAGCAGAACTACCAACAGAAGAAAGATATGAAATATCTGAAATTGGAATATATTCTGCAGGATCTAATCCATCTGCAGGAGCATATGACAGCAAAACAGTATTTGCATTTACACAAACAGAAAACTGGCAATATGTAACAGCATCATCAGCAGTAGCAATTGATACAGAATCTGATGCACTGGATGCTCCAAACTATGACAACGTTATTGCTGTAACAGATCCAGTATTTCAAACAAACGCAGACAATCCAATATTTTTTAAATCACCAAGAGTTGCAAGATACGAAAGACCAAGATTTTTAAATAATATAATTATGATAAAGGGCAATGAGTCTGATCTTGACATTGAATCTGATAGTGGTCCAACACAAGATACTTTTGCAATCGGAGCGGGATCAAATTATATTAGATTAAGCGGAGCAACAGTTGACTTCACAAAGAACTCTCCAACAGATGAATTAAGACTAGCATTCTCAATAATAAATAGAGATGGAACATACGGCGCTGGGACTCAACCAGAAAGAGCCAGAGTCCTAGTTTCATTTGAAAATACAAGCGGAACAGAGTTTGCAAGGCTTGAAGCAGAAGTTGCTGATGATAGCAGTGGCGGACAATATGATTTTGCTACAGAAAGATATTTTGTTGTAAAAAAACAACTTCAACAACTATACAGAACATCTGGGTTTGATTGGAATGCTGTTTCTGTAGTTAAGGTGTATGCATGCGTTATTGATGGAGTTAATCCATCTGGCAACTATTATGTAGCCCTAGATGCATTAAAATTAGAAAATGTCGCTACAGTAAATCCACTTTATGGACTAACAGGGTATTCAGTAATTCAAACTGCAGGTGCAGCAACAATAGTTAAGAGTCCTAATACTAGTAACTATGTTGAATTTAGATTTTCAGTAGATCTTTCTAGCGGAAACAATTCATAATGGCTGATGCAGGAATTAAAAAAGTTATAATTAAAAAAGCGTCTTTGCCAGCACTAGATCATGATAAAGTTGGATACATTTTTAGATATAGAATTGTTTCTGAAGATAAAAACAGAACGTCTCAATGGTCTCCGATAAATCTTGTACTAGATGATTCAATTACTGCTGTTGCAGGAGCCGTACAGGTTTCAGCATCAGTAATTAGTGCAGTATGGGGAGATGAATTAAATAGACCAAAGTATGATGTTTTTGTTGGATTTGATGGGGCTACAGCAACCTATCATGGTACAACTACAATTCATTCATATCAATTTATCAAGACTGGAACTACAAATGTACGTGTAATTATTCAAGTTGAATCATCTAAAAAAACACTAAATGCCAATTTGCAAATATACAATTCTGGCTTAGTTTCTTTGGTATAATAAAATAGGAGGAATAAATGGCAAAAGTACCACTACCAGAAAGAGGGCAACCTCTTGATGTTACATATTTATATCAGTTAATTGAGGCTGTTAATGACCTTTCCACAAACGTTGCTTCTAAGCAAACAAGTAAAACAATTATTGATACAGCAAGTGCAGGTAAAGCAGAGGTTCAAACTTCTAACACAAGAATAGTAGGCGGATTGGTTGAAGTTGCAAACAACTCAACAGTTTCGGCGGGTAACGAAAGAACGTTTACTTATGACTTTAAAGACTTTAAGTATCCACCAATAGTATCAGCAACACCAGTAAACACTGGACAAACACCAGCAGGACAAAACGTAAATATTGTTTTAAAAAGCGTTACAGAAACAAGAGTAGAAGGTGTTGTAAGGTTTGGAGCCTCTGGCGACCTGTCTTTATCGGTCCATCTAGTTATTGTTGGAATTCCAAACTAGGGGAATAATTAATGATTTCTTGCAAAAAATGCAAGGGCAGGATTTTTGTTGATAGACAGTACAGCAGTGCTCAACACATGGAAACATATTGCATGGGATGCGGACAAAGAAAATTTTTTCATCCTCCAACAGAAAGTGAAGAAGGTAGATGGCTACTAGCAAAGGAAATATTGAGAGCCAAGAATACAATAACGAAACTGTAATAAAAGGTAATAAAAAAATATGGTTTCTTAATGGAGACTTGGTAAGGCTACATCACAGTTCAAGATCTACTGGAATGGTTTCTGTTTATAATATTACTAAAGATAGAATTGAAACTTGCTTACGTTCTGATTTTAGAAAAAATAGAGAACGTGCATACACTGTTACTGAGACTGCTAAATTAATTAATCGTCATAGAAAATATATGCCTAAGTTAATGAAAACAGGAATGATACCAAAACCAATTGGTGCAAGGCTAAATGGACAAAGAGGTTGGCAGATTAGATCATATTATTCAGAAAGCATGGTAAGGGACATACGTGCTATACTGGCTACTATACATATAGGACAACCAAGAAAAGATGGGCTTATAACAAATAATATGACGCCTACAAGCCAAGAATTGACAAGGCGCATGGGTGACGGTATACTTACATATACGAAGACAGAAGATGGTAGATTTATTCCTGTTTGGGCAGAGAATATCTAATAGCAGAAATGGTGGGGTATGGAAGAAAATAAAAATACAAAGGTATCAGTAACACTAGGATATACACACAATCTGGGTAATTTTCAATCAATAAGGTTTGACCTTGGTATTGTTGATTACAAGCGTGACGAAGAAAACATAGATCAGGCATTTGAGCGTGTATATAAGTTTGTTGAAAACAAACTAATTGAAAAAAGCAACGAAGCAAAAGAATTTAAAAGCGAATAGTGGCAGAACGCAAAGACCGTATGGCTTTGCTAAGTAGGTATAATAAATTACATCTACAAAGATATGAAGCCAAAAATAACATGAACCTTAATGTTGAGCAATGGGCTGCAGACGCTCTTGTTGAATCTTATGGAATGGGAGTTTGTTATGATTTATTGGATTACTATTTTAATATTTCTCTTTCCCCTACTTGGAGTTACTTTGCATACAACGCACAAAAAATATTGGAAGCAAAACTAGAAGTAGAGCAAGACATTAAAGACCGAGAAGAGCGAAGAAAATTAGCAAGGAAGTGGATTAGTGAATAATACAGAAGCAAAGTTAATCACCGCAGTACTAAATGACAAACAAATCCACGTACTACTACAAGCAAATGTTGACAACCTTTTAAGAACTCATAACGACGTCTGGAACTTTATCAGACTATACTCAGAAAATAATCAATCAGTTCCACCAGTATCTTTAGTCGTAGAAAAATTTAGAGACTTTGTTCCAGTAGAGGGTGTTGGTGCAACCAAGCATCACCTTGAAGAATTACAAACCGAATATTTAAATGATAGCCTTAAAGATATTTTACGTAATGCAGCGTCTGAAGTTCAAGGTGGAAATGGACCAAAGGCTCTTGAACACATTATTACAAAAACATCAGAATTAAAAAAGAATACTGCTGCAATAAGAGATATTGAAGTAACAGACCTTGACTCTGCAGTTGCTTATTTTGAAAATGTAAAGAAGATGCAAGATCTTGGTCACGTTGGAATTAAAACAGGTTTGCCAGGGTTTGACAACTACTTACCTTCTGGAATTATGCCAGGACAACTAGGAGTCTTTCTTGCATATCCAGGTATTGGAAAGTCTTGGTTGGCTCTGTATTTCGCTGTACAGGCTTGGAAACAAGGTCGTAGCCCACTCATCATAAGTCTTGAAATGTCTGAGACAGAAGTTCGTAACCGTGTATTTGCAATTATGGGTGAGGGATTATGGTCTCATCGTAAACTTAGCAATGGTGAAGTAGAAATTGATATGCTTAAAAAATGGCATGCAGATAAGTTACAAGGTAAGCCAGAGTTTCACATTATCTCTAATGACAATGGTGGAGATTTAACTCCTTCAGTTATACGTGGAAAGATTGATCAATATAAACCAGACTTTGTTGTAGTTGACTATTTACAGTTAATGTCACCAAATCAAAAGGCTGACAGCGAGACGGTACGTATGAAAAACCTTTCACGAGAACTTAAACTTATGTCTATTAGCGAAGAGGTTCCTATTATTGCTATTTCATCTGCTACTCCAGATGATGTTAAAGATCTTTCTACCCCGCCAACTTTGGGACAAACTGCTTGGTCAAGACAGATTGCCTACGATGCTGACTGGGTAATGGCTTTAGGTCGTGCTACGAATAGTGATATTATTGAATGCGTATTTAGAAAAA
>Ga0214921_10002812_pt1 | contig 27535 bp, 46 predicted proteins | sample LL1505_MetaG_FD_177992 | JGI IMG/M metagenome (GOLD analysis project Ga0214921, IMG submission 177992) | Freshwater microbial communities from Lake Lanier, Atlanta, Georgia, United States - LL-1505 | ecosystem: Environmental > Aquatic > Freshwater > Lake | place: USA: Georgia | collected... | reverse complement strand
TAAATGTATCTCAAAAAAATAGTCTTACAGCGTAAGAAAAACTTTTGTTTTGCCCAGTTTTTTTGAGATCTCGCAAAACGAATGTAGTTGGTAGAATCCGCATGACCCCCTCATTAACACAGCACCACCCCTAATTTGCTACAATTCTCAGTTCGGCGAATTAGCTCAGCTGGTTAGAGCGACGGAATCATAACGACGATATTTGAGTGTTAAACAGTTTTACAACATTGGTTTAAGCATCCACTCATTCTGCTGTCCGATACGCACCACAACTGTTGGCTTCGACAGAAATAAATTTCACAGCGAGTGGTGTTCGCAGACTTTCACTTAAAAAAAATTGGTCGCTAAAAAATAAAACTGACAACACAATACAAGTGTATGTCACAACTCAATTTTATTTTTTCAAACACAAAATCGCAACCTAAATCTCTTCGGCTTAAAGACGGCAAACTTAATATCTATAAGCGTTCTCAGTCCGCACAGTGGCAATGTCGATTTAAGTTGAGTAATGGCAAATGGCATAGTGCGAGTTGTGGCACAGAAGATTTAGAGCAAGCAAAAATTCAAGCAATCACACTTTTTGAAACTATCAAAATCAAAATTGATAATGGCTTGGCGATTACAACAAAAACTTTTAGACAAATCGCTAACGAAGAAATACTGCGAATGAGTAAATTAGTTTCCAGCAAACGAAGCATTCGTAATTACAAAGATTACTTTTTTATCTTAGAAAAATATCTCATTCCGTTTTTTGGCAACTATACGATTGAGCAGATAACTGAGCAAACAGTTGCGGACTTTGATGCGTGGCGTTTAGCTGAGATGGGCAAAGACGCTAAAGCAATGACAAAAAAACATCACGCGATGGCATTTAACAAAATAATTTATATCGCCAGAGAGCGTGGTTATATTCCACACAACAAAATAATTCCTCAGCTAAACATACAAGGAGCAAAATCTACTCCTCGTCCAGCTTTTACAGATGAGGAATTAAAGCAAATGTATGACTATATGCCGATTTGGCAAAAGGATGTGTTTCATCGTCATCCAGGCGATGTGCGGGTAGTGTGTAGTGCTTATATTAAGTTTTTAGTGAATACTGGGATTCGGCACAGCACAGAGTCAATGCCTTTGCGTTGGAAACATTTACAGTGGCATTGGATTGGCACGCAACGCTATCTGCGTATTTGGGTAAATGGTAAGACTGGTGCGAGATATTTGATTGCTAAGCACGAAGTAATTGAAGTGTTAGAAGACTTACTACGCTGGCAGTCACTGCCCTACAAGGACTTGGGTGAGATTATTGACGCACGATTGGATAGACGCATCTTTGTTTTACAAACGGGTGAGATGCCGCACTTATTAGAAAATATTTTTAGACACTTAATGAAAAAGAGTGGCTTACTAAAAGACATTAGTGGGCAAAACCGAACCCTATACAGTCTGCGTCATACCTACGCTACACAAGCATTGGCAAATGGAGTGGATATACACACATTAGCAAAACAGATGGGCACGAGTGTGGGAATGATTGAAAAACACTACAGCAAATTAACGCCGATGTTAAAGGCAGAGATGCTTGGATAAAATGACCGAATGCCAAAACTCAATCAAACGCATTTACCAGAACGACTCAAAGAAGCGATTCAGCAACTTGAGAATGGCATTGAGGTTGAAGCAAAGAAAAATAAAACATTATTGAGTCCAGCACAGCAAAAAGAATTGGAAGATGCTTGGACAAAACAACAGGAATTACGAAAACAATACAAGCCACCTAAAACCGAACAGGAAAAGAAAAAGATTGGTTGGAAAGATAAGCGTGAGGTGCGTATTGAGATTTACAAAAAGGCATTGGCTGAATTAGAAGAAGATATTTTTGATATACACCTTAAACAGTTAGCGAAAGAACAGGCGCAGGCAACCAAAGCTTATTTGAAAGGATATTTTGAGGCTACAGACGGACAAGATAGAGATAGTGCGGGAAAGATTGCCGCACAACGAGCAGGCTTTAGGGTGTTGCGAAATCCATCACTGACAAAACGAGATAAAGAAGTGCGTGATTTGGAAGATGCCCTGCGCAAGCGATTTGAAGCAGAAATAACGGACGAAGAGCGAGAACAACAGAAATTGCTTAAAGAGCACGAAGCGTCTGTTAAAAAGACAAAAAAGAAGTAGGTTTAATAAAACGCAGACTTTTTGACTGTTAAAAAACCTGCTTTTTCATAAACCCTATATCTACTATCCGCAAATCCCTACCAATCTTGGCTTATAGGGCGATTACCAAACCTATACCAATTCCACTGCCTGCCGTTTGATGTTGTCATTCGTGTCTATATAAACCATTGTGGTGTTAATAGACTTATGTCCTGCTAAACTGGCTAAGACACGCACACTAATGCCTTTATTGGCAAGATTGGTAATAAAGGTTCTGCGTCCGCTATGACTTGAAGCAGAACTAATGCCTGCTTTGCGATACAGCCAAAAGAACCATTGCGTCAATGTGTTGGCACTAAAGCCCACGCTCTTTTCCGTATAAAACAATGGCTGTGTGACAGATTTTGGTTTGTATGACTGTAAGTAAGAGGCTAATTCAGTGCGAAGTTTTTCATTCACAAATACCACCCTACCTTTATCACCTTTGGTTTGTTCAGCACTTAACCGAATCTCACTCTTTATCGTGCTATCCTCGTTTTGAATATCACCAAGTCGCAAACTGGCAATTTCCCCCACCCGCATCCCACTATAAAAACTCATTAGTACCATTGTGCGATTACGAGTGCTGTATCTACTTTTGGTAGCGATAAATCTTAGAACTTGGTCTATCTCGTTTTGTGTCAGTGTTTTTGCTTGCGCCATTTGTCTCTCCATCAAAGAATATGTTGTAGTTATTGTGTTTTCTTTTATGTTCTTTTCCTACCTCTTTTTGACTATATAAATCTTTTCCATAAATCAAAGAGATAGCAACAAGTGATAAGAATTGTGTAGTTTTCTTTACTCGTTGTCGTCTATAAGCCACAGCAAAACAAGCCCTACACGCTTTGATTTGAGCGTTTGCTTCTTTTGGTATTACTTTCGCCACAATCGTGCTTTATACGACGGATTTGAGGTGTTTTGTATTGAAGTATTTAATAGTAGTGAAGCGAACTGCGTTCGCTTGTGTTTCGTATGTGCTTTGCACCTACTCACACCTTTTCTTCTTCTTAATGCTGTGTAATGGTATTGAATAATGATGTAATGACTTTAAGAGGGAACTTTTGACAGATTCAACCTACACTGAGCCTTAAGCAATAGGCTCAGTAGTAGAAAAGGTTCTTTGACGAGTTCTTTACTACACCACTAATGGCACAACCTAAATTAGGTAAGGGCGGTTTCGCTGTCTCCTTTTAAGTGCGGTTGAAAATGAAACGCAACAATGACAATAGCATTAGTGACTACCATTGTCTTGTTTGTAAGTTGCTGTGTGAGCAGGGCTTACTCGTGTTGTTATAGCTCTACGAGCTATCAACTTGATGCTTTGTTAATACTGTATTCAGTCAGTTAGCAACACTGACAGCGTCCTGTAAAGGATGGTGAATACAAGTCTCTGCTACCGCACAGAATTTCCATCACTGCGAACACCAATGTCCAGTTTTAGGGTGACATAACGACTGGGTGTCACTGCCCTTATTTCAGTAGTAATAATTGATGGCAGATACAACTTTCCTCTGTTGTAACTGTCACTGATATTTATGACAGTGATAAGAGTTGATAAAAAAATGTGGCTTTTTATTTGGTGGGATGGGCAAAAAAGGCTAAATCAGTCGTCCAAACAGGGCTTAGACGCTACTGTAGATATAGGGTTTAACAAAACGCAGGTTTTTTAGTGCTTAAAAAGCCTGCTTTTACCTAAACCCATTACCCACCAGCAAAAATAGGAGAAAAAATGAGTCATTTGGACACCCTAAAGTTAGTCTCTGTCAAAAAGCCTACCCATCTACCAAGCGTAGTAATGCGTCGTAATAAATTAGCCAACAAAGTATGGGAGCAAATTCAACTCGCTAAAAGCCAAGTGGATGGCACTCCATTTGTGGTTAAAAAGTATCGCAGTTATACGGATAAAGAAACGGGACTACGCAAACAAATTGAAATGCCCAAACGCATTAGAGAGTGGTGGTTTAGAAATGAAGCAGGTAAGGTCTGCGTCGCCATCAAATATGGCACACGAGTATTGGAGTTGGCAAAAGGCAAACACAGCATTGAAGTGGGTAATGCCGATGAGCTTATTAAAGTATTAGAGACAGTGAAGCACGCTGTGGAGCTGGGTGAATTAGACACACAGATTGAATTAGCCAGTGCGGGTGTAAAGAAGGGCTTTAGAAAGTCTTAGTTGGTGTGTCGTGTTGAAACGACACTATAAATATTGGTATGAACAAGTATGTGGCTACGGTGCGTGTAATGGGGCAATCCATTAAGACATTGGTGTTTGCTGATAGTGCCATACACGCACGCTTACTAATTCAATTCCAATTCGGAATGAATAGCGTTATCACAAACCCTACTCTCGCTGAAGGCAATACAAATGGCTACACACCATTAGACGAAGTAATCAAAGCCAAAAAGCCTCTTACTCCACAGCAGGCTCGTATCCAATCTCTACAAACGCAAAAAGCCAATGTCAGCAAACAATTAAAGGCTGAGCGTGATAGACAGAAAATACAGCGAGCACAACAAACCATTCAGTCTGTAGTCACAAACAAGTAGCACGCAGTTTTTCAACGATTAACTACTTTTTTCTAACCCACTTGAATTAATTTGTAGTTGTTGTCGTCTGTGCAGGTGGAGGAGATTGAGTAGGCACTGGTGGATTTGGCAAAGTGTCACCTAATATCATTTCAATATTAAGAGTTGGTGGATAGGAAAAGCCAGCACCACTACTTGCATCAACAGCATAACCAATTAAGCCACCTGCGATAATATTTCCCCAAACCGAGCCTTCACTTGCTGATTTGAATGTTGTCGCACCAATTTTTTTAGTTTCTGGCTTTTTACAAGTTGCAGTTAAGTCTTGAAAAGATTTTTGAATTACAACAGAGCCTGGTGTTGTTACATACCAAGTTCCTTTGTCATTAAGTAATTGGCAATTTGCCCCAACAACAGGCTTTCCTTGATGTGTGGCAGTAACTGATATGGGCTGATTACGAGAGCCAGTAATTGATGCACAACCAATCAGTGCGAAACCAATTCCCAATGCCACTATTAGTCTAATTAAATTTCGCATACCAATTCCTTTCAAATTTCAAACAGATTATCACTTTTATAAGTTAATTAATACTACTTTCGTTTAGTGATATCCCTAACCAAAACCTCTCGTTTGACGCAAAATCATTGGGTTTTTGGTGGTTTTAATGGCTATTTTTATTTTTTGAGATTGGGAATGAGAGGCATAGTGAGAATGGTTGAATACTTAGTTAAGCAGTATTAATTTCGTTAAGACTGCGGAATACTATTCCGTAATCCCCACCCACTACGATTAAGCAGATTTAACTACCCTCAAGCAGGATTAGAGCCCGTAGAACAGCACGGAAAGAGCTTTTAGACGAGTTAGCCACAGTTAGCACATTCACACAGCACCACCCCCAATTTGCTACAATTCTCAGTTCGGCGAATTAGCTCAGCTGGTTAGAGCGACGGAATCATAATCCGCAGGTCCGGGGTTCAAATCCCTGATTCGCCACCAGATACTGCAGTCCCTTGTGGATTAAGGGGTTACAAGGGCATTTTACTAGGATTTAACGCACTTTTATCGCACCTAGTTATCGCACCCCCACCAATGCGATTTTTACTTCAAATCTATCTTCTGGAATAACTCTAAAACAACCCGAATCGGGTTCTAAGACAGTTCGGTAAGTCAGGTAATATCTCTGATTGAAATCAGTAGAAAATCGACTGGAAGTTCTTATATCAATGACCTTCTCCGAACTTAAAAAATTCATTGCAGAAGATATGTCCATGCAACATATCTATCAACCCGTAATGTTGATTGAGTTATTAAAGAATCAAGGTTTCGCATCGGAAGAAGATATTGCTAAGGTCATTCTTAATCGTGACCCTACTCAACTTGACTACTACATTGATAAAGTCAAGAACATGGTGGGCAAGGTTCTAGCAAATCGCCAAATTACCACCAAAGAAAAAAACATTCATCGTCTAAATGGATTTTCAGAACTCACCGAAGAACAGAAAGATGAACTAATTAATCTTTGCATGGACAAACTCGTTGAATATGAAGATAAACGAGGAAGCAAGATTTGGGAACACAGAGCAACTGACAGAGAGGCAATTAGTGGGTCGGTTCGGTATCAGGTACTGTTACGAGCAGGAAGACGATGTGAGTCCTGTGGTGCATCAGTCGCAGATAAGGCAATTGATGTAGACCACATCATTCCTCGCAGTTTAGGAGGACTTAACGACATATCTAACTATCAAGCACTCTGTTGGGAATGCAATACAAACAAAGGCAATCGGGATAAAACGAACTTTCAACAGTTAGAACAACAATACACACATCGTCAAGAGAACTGCTTATTTTGTGATGTTCAGACAAAAGATAGACAACGCATCGTGGCAGAAAATACCCTTGCCTATGTTATTCGTGATGGATTTCCTGTTACCCAACATCACTCTCTTATCATCCCAAAACGACATACTCTGGACTATTTCGGTCTAACTCAAGCAGAACTCAATGCAATTAATAGTTTGATACACGAACAGAAGGCATTACTGGACAAGCAAGATAAGACAATTGAGGGTTACAACATCGGTATGAACTGCGGTGAGATAGCAGGACAATCAGTATGGCATTGTCATGTGCACCTCATTCCCAGACGCAAAGGTGATGTAGAGAGTCCTAAAGGGGGTGTGCGTCATGTCATACCGAATAAAGGTCATTACACTGCATAAAGTCCATACATTGCAAGCACCACAAATCCAATGCCAAAAAATAATAGATTTGTATCTGTTTTATAAGAATAAGATTTATTAAATACTTTTATATAAAGTCTATACAAAGCACAAAACAGAAATGCCCAAAGACTATAACCAAGTGCAGTACCAAAATTTGTTGCTAAATACCCAAAAAACCATAAATAATCCCCAAAATTTGCATACTTCAAAAATGGGTTCATTAGCGATAAAACAATAGTTTCTATTAATACAAAATAAATCCAGTATTTAAGAAAAGGCATTTTCTTTGCAACTTCAACCGATTGTTCAGTCATCTATTTTTGTTTCTTTCTTCGTTTTGCATACATATCAAAATCACTTTCACGATGCTTGTAGTCCTCATATTTTGAACGAGGCACTCCTCTATAATGCTTTCTTACTTTATAAACAGGTTTCTTCTTTTCAATCTTTACTGGATTTCTAGGTTTCTCATATTCACCAGGAAAGATACCATTTGATACATTAAAGATGATGTTATCAATGTAGATGTTGTAACGACGTGCACTTCTATGCTCATTCTCATAGTCGTTCTCAAGACCTTTTGGTTGAAAAGGAATGGCAGACTCTTTACTAGATCCTTTTAACTTCTTAATGCCCTTAAAGACTTCCTCTGCTTTTTTGATGTAGTCCTTAGTGCTCACCTTCTCTGATCCAAATTTGAGAGGTAAATAGACTTTTCTCGCATAGAGTAGGTAATACCTAACTTTATCCACTTTCAAATCATCAACTGTTAGAGTAAAAGAACCGCCATAGATCTTCTTGAGTTTTCTCTTAACGGTTCTTCGCTCTTCAAATTCCCTTTCATACATCTCTTTGAATATCTTTGCAGCAGTAGTTGATGGATAAGTAAATGGAAACTGAATAGTGAAAACATCATCTTGAATCTTATCTTCTAGTGTTAATCGTTTAATAGTGGATGGTTCTTTGAATAGATTTGAATATTTCCTCCACCATTCATCAAATGAAGTATTTGAATAATTTCCCCAACTCTTATAAGTATCTTTTTTAAGATTCGCAATGACTTCTGGATCTTTCGACTGATGAGCAAGTCTTAGAAATTCAAACCAATACTTCACTTTAGTTTTGAGTGGTGTATTCAATCTATCACTTTCATTAATTTACTTAATTCTATCCATAAATGACCTATTTTGGACAGAAGTAATTTAACTACTTTTGCTGTCTAGACCCATGTATTAGTAGATTCAAGAATGATAAAGAAGGTGTCCATATCTAATCATTAAATCTGAATTTTGGACAGAAGTAATTTCACTACTTATGCCAAGTGACCCATCTCATGTCGGATGAAATACTGATGTTATGAATGAGAGATTGATTGATTCGTTTGAAATACAAAATTTCTCATCGTTAAAAGAAAGAGAGTTTTTTATGTCAAAAATTAAGTATGCAGATAAGTTTATTAAATTTGAAAGACCTTTGAAAGAGTTATCAAGTTTTGATTTGTATTACATCAAACAAAAACTTGGTTATAGACAAAGTGCAATTTATTCAAATCAATTCATGTATTGCAGAAAGTTGTATGCAATCAGACTTCCTAAATCAAATTAAGAAAGTAAATGATGAAAAAAATTGAAACATATGTAAAAAGAATGAATTCGTTATCTTTGAACACAGTCGAATCTATTCTTGAAATTGGTAATCTGATGATAGATGCGAAATCTGAACTCTCGACTGAAGAATATCAAGAGTTTTTGAAAGTAACCAAGTATGACCAGAAGTCTGCTTCTGTCAGAAAGTGGGAGGTTATTGGTAAGTCTTATTTACGATTAAAACCGATTGCTTCATTACTTCCGCCGATTTGGTCGACGATATACAAACTATCAAGTCTTAAACCATATCAATTAGACCTTCTTCAACGAATGAACATTTTGCATCCCTCAATGACTGCAAAAGAGATTGATAACGAATTAAAAACTCCTTCAAAAAAATTATCGACTTTGCGAATAACGATTCAATTAGATGCTGATATTGATTCAAAGTCTGCAAAACGATTGTTAAATGCTCTTACTAAAGAGTGTTCACAGTATTCATGCACTCTCAAAAAGAGTGCTGAACTAGAAGCATTACTGAATTCGACCGCTGTCAGTAATGCTTCCCTAAAACTAGCGGCATGAGGTAATTTATGACAATGCTTTTATCCGAACAACTTCGACCTAGTCGATTTGATGATTTAACCCTTCCCACTTCACTCAAGATGCGTCTGCAAAAGATGTATGACACGAGAAATGTGATGAATATGCTTTTCTATGGAAAACCTGGCACTGGTAAGACAACTGCTGCCAAGATATTTACGAAAAGTGAACTCTTTGATGCAATAGAGATTAATGGTTCATTACAAACAAGTGTCGATGAGATTCGTTCAACTGTGCAGAATTTTGCTCATTCGTGTTCATTACTTGATTCGTCAAAGATTTGTTTTATTGACGAAGCAGAGTATCTCTCAAAGAACGCACAAGCAGGTTTGCGAAGTCTAATTGAATCATCGTCTGAGAACTGTCGATATATCTTTACTGCGAATGATTTGTCGAAGATTCATCCTGCTTTGTGTTCACGATTGATTCCTATCTGTTTTGATATGACTGTTACACAGACACAAGAAGCACTTGATAGTTATGTGCATCGTCTTATTGAGAAATTACGTCAGACTAGTGCCTCTGTTAACGAAGACAGAGTAAAACGCATCGTGCAGTTGAATTATCCTGACTTTCGCACCATTGCTAACCACCTTGAGTTTGAACTGCTCTAAGACCTAAATGTTCAAAATTTGAACATTTCCATATTGTGAAATGACTATGGGCAAATGAAAGTTTGCCCTTCTGGATTGATTGCCTATTTTTTGATGGCAATAGTGATTCACATTTACCTAAAAAAATGTAATTCATCACATTGTGCGACATATATAAATGTATAGAAGTAACTTTTTATTCGGTGAATATAACTGCCGAGGTACTGTGCCGAAAAGTTATTAAATTAAGGAGTCGCAAATATGAAAGTATTTCAAGTTAGATACCGTAAAGATGAGTGGTTTACTGTTACTGTTGGTTTTTCTGATGATGTCAATATTGATGATTTAGACCATCATCAACTTGCGATTAATGCTGCCACTTGCAGAGAATTGGATGATTATGCAGATTCAGAAGATGAATTGATTTCAGAATCTAGTGTCGACGTTGACGAATTATCTAGCGATGATATGCCGGCAATTGTTATTTGTGCGGATGGAACTATCTTAGATAAAGATGAATATGAATCTCTCTTAACAGTTAAGTCTGCAAATTGATGTGAACCAAGGGATGCCTCACCGCATCCCTTTTTTTTAATAAAAGGAAACAAAATGGCAAAACCAACTGATTCAATCAAATGGGTATACAAGATAGGGGAAAGACTGAGTGAAGAATATCACTTAACATATCAAGTCAAAATTGATAAACACATCAAAATTATCTTCAAAAATAGTTCTGGTCAAAGTTGTCTACTATGCCTTGCGAAATCTTCAAGTGATAAAAATGTTCGGCATATAGAAATAGGATTAATTCGTAGAGAATTACGAAAGAAACTCAATTTAGAAACACGCAGAGATTGTTTTACTTTGTCCTATTCGCCTTGTTTATCGTGAATCTGAATAAGATGAGTATTTGGCAATGATTCAATCTTTCTCAGCAGGTGAAATACAAAGTATCAGATTGCGTAACAAAGAAACATATATAGATATATGAGCATTATCTGAATTCGACACCAATTTGCAAGCATTGACAGAGGTAGGTATGCAGAGGCAAGTCACTATAAGATGAATTACCAAAGACAGATATAGGTAATCAAATATTACTGTCACGATGGGTGCTCTGAGAAAAAAGCAACACCCGATTGTTTAGAAATTGTTCATGTGGTTCTAAACAGTTCCCGTTGAGTTGCAAAGCAGATGTAAAGGAAACCGATTAACCGTCCTTCTAAATCTATATTGATTTAGTTATCTACATGAAAGTGTCTGAGGGTTCTACACTCAGGTCAACACTTTGTCTCGGATAGGCAAAGTGTATCTTCAGATTCTGCCTCAGATACATTGCTACTGATTGTTACTAGAGATTGCACTTACGCTATCGCTTCAGTGCAAATTCGCATTGCTCATTACACCTATTAAATTGGATTCATGAGCGAATGCGAATCTTGATACGAACGAATGTGAGTATCAAGTGTTTAAGATTCCACTATTACTAAATAACTTGTAGTGCATCGTGGTAGGTAGTCATCTAACTACCAAAATGCTAGTTCCTAACGCTATTAAAGAGACCTATGATCCAGAAACCACCTAAATTAACTAAAGATGTTCACATGAGAGTATCTGAACCACTCCAATTACTGATCCACCAAATTGCTATGCAGAATCATATGAAACCTAGTACCTTGTGTCGTGTGATTCTTGAGAGAACTATTCCGCAGTATTCCCGTAACCGATTCTTTGATGTGGTGTAGATATGAACAAGAAACCCAATCCATTACTAGAGGCATATCTAAGAAAATCAGGATACAAATTACGCAATAAGGAATTAAAGAACTCTATTGTGAATGCATGGAACTCATCCGATAAACCTACTAATGAACCTAGTGAGATTTCCTCGTATCAATCTCATGTATTTCCTGAACCAAGATGAGTCCTGTTCATCAATTACTCTCTGAGACCACATCTCCTCGTTCTCTAGTACCTCTATGTCGTATTGGTTCATATTGGAATGGTATATGAGAGAACTATCACTTCTACTCAATCAACTAAAAGGTAAAGATGCGACTTTAATACGCAAAGACATATCTGCACTTACTCAATCACTAAGCAAAGAGGGTGCGGTTTTTCTTAAGTCAGTAGAGAGTCAGGCAAAGAAGAACAAAAGTGGAACGGTGATACTGATAGGAATTTGTTTGTAAGTAATAGATTAATACTTATCGTTCTAATAATGACTTATAAACCAACAGTAATCTAGTATTTCAAATTAAATTTTTTACAGAGTTGCTCAGAAGACTTATTTGCGAGTGCATTTGGTGGAATTGGTGCCCACTGATTATCTGATGGAGGAGGTACACTGGCAACAATTGATCCCTTTCCAAATCTTTCTGAATAGAGAATTACATATGTTGTTAAGATTTCTCTTTTTCCGCAATCAAGTAATCCTTTTTGTACACGTGAAAAGTAGTTTTGTGATTGATAAGTCGGTGGAAAGTTATAGTTAAAGACTGACCAATATTCAATTTGTTTATTGATTATCCTTGCGCTCTCATAGTCAACATAATACATAACCTCTTCGTTACTTGAACTTCCACTTAAAACCCAATTATTTGCATGACTAGTATTAGACAAAAAAAGAAGGAAGAAAAGTAGTATTGATTTTGAAAAAAAACCCAAATTAATATTCATAATCACTCTTATCTTTTAGATGGCGAATAACCCATGCGATTGCCGTTGTTATCAAAAAAGTTAGTTACACCGGATGGTGATGTTGTTTCATATCCAATACGATTGCCTTTATTGTCATAAACCCCATTATTAGAATTGAAATTCAAAGGTGAATTACTAAAGTTTAAGGGTGTATTCCTGAAATTAAGTGGTGAATTATCAAAATTAAGTGATGAGTTATTAAAGTTCAATGGAGAATCATTAAAGTTCAAGGAAGGATAACCTTGTGCCGCAAGATTCGTCGATCCAATAATTAAAATGCTTAGAAGTATTGAGCGCATTTGTAACTCCTCTCGTCAATTTAATTAATCTTCGGATTTCCTAAGATTGTTGTACACAATAAAACGAATCAAATCATCAGTTACCCGATGAAGTTTTCTTAAAAACTCAAGACTTTCATTTACATCTGAATACTTTCCTATAGAGATGTCCATTCCAGAGTTCCTAGACCCAAACATCGTTCCCATATCCACCCAGAAGTTGCCACTTTCACGGATTCTGGCATCAATGGTCACATAGGCATGAATATTAGGGAAAAATACGGATTCTTTAAGGGATAAGGTTATCGGGTCTAGGGGTTCAGGTTTCGGAAACGAATAGCAACCCTTTGAATTTTCAGGATTTATTGCAAACTGACTAGGTATATCAGACATAAGTCCTCCTTTGAGATCTACCTATAGCAAATATTAGATGGCAAAGTCAATAGTTAAATATAAAAGGACTTTGTTAGAGTGGTGAAGAAAATCAAAAGGAAAAGAGAAGTCAGGAAAAGTGGTGGTGGTAGTAATGATGGTGAAGTAAGATTTATGCATGAAATACATCGTTATTCTTTTTACTGCACTACTTACTGGATGTAGTCAGGAGTGGAAAGGATTTGTCTATCCAAATAAAAATGACCTTACTAAACACATAGAACTAGGTACATTTGATTCATTAGAGAAATGTCGTAATACAGCACTCAATTTAATGTCTAAGTTAGGTGATAGGTCAAAACAGGATTACGAATGTGGTCTTAATTGCCGACCAATGAAGAATTTAGATGGCACTTCAGATATGAGTATATGTGAAAAAACTGAGAGATAAGGTTAGAGTGAATACAAAAAATCTTAGTATTTCTGCAAAAGTTTCCCGTATTAAGAAAAGAGAAATAGATAAATTCATCTATGAAATGTTAACTAGAGAAGGAAACATGACTCCATTTGGTTGGGAATTGGATACTTCCTGCATAGTTGATGTTAATTACAAGAATAAGATACAGAAGATTGAAGAACCTGAAATCGTATTAGATTTTTCAGGAATTCTTGTTCAGGACATTGATAGTATGACTCTACGAGTAAATGGTGAAATTCAGAAAGATTTTGTTAAACAAATTAAATTTCATACTGATTTAGAAATTTTTCATCAGAATAATTACTCAAGTGAATATGCAATGATTGAAGTAAGTGAAGATAGAATTAATTACGCATTAGAAATTAATGAAGAATACGACTCAAAAAAAATTTGGTGTGGAATCAGTCGCAATTTAATCGCGACTGATGTTTTGGTATGTTGGATGAACTTAACTTATAACAATGAGTTTATTTACCAAACTAGACCTGTTGAAACTAAGGTTATTAAATCGTATGTAGTTAATCCAATTGGCGAAAGAGTATTACTAGAAAGAAATTTCTAACAATACTATTTTTTTGATGTCAGTTCCTTTTCTATTTTCTGGCATACAGAAAAGTCAATCATAAAAAATTTTGAAAATGAATCACCACTTCTTGCTTTTTCATTAGCAATATCTTGCTTGTATAAATCAATTATTCTTTTTATTGCATCGCCTGTATTTTTTGCTAACCATTCTTCATCAACTTTAGAGTTAGGTTTTCTTTTCTTAACCACATTCATGTCATTCAGAACTGCCATTGTTGCAAAAGTAGAGTATCCCTGATAGTAATTATTAAAGAGTTTTTCATTGTTCATTTGCTCTTTAGCACCTATTGCCATTATGGTGTAAATCGCTGAACATCGTTGCAGTAAGTAACTTAGTTTTGCATCATCCTTAGTTGATTCAATATAAATCTTATCTAACGGCACCATTCCAGTAATGGATTGAGCATGGGCAAAAGATGATATGCAAAACAGAAAAATTAATGTTTTTATTTTCATTTAATGAATAAGAATACTGCTGTAGTTTTTTAAGATTGGACATAGTTTTATCATTTGTCTTTGATTTACAGTATTTTGTAAGATTTTTTCAATTTCATTGTTTCTTTTATTCTGAAAGAAAAGTTTCAAAGGTGGAACACCGTCAATATGAATTTCAGTTAAGTTGTCTTTAACTAAACTGTCTTTTATAAATTGTTTTCCGTTCCATGTAAGAGAGCATATGTTTTCACGCGGTAATGTATTTCTAAGATGTTTATCCACATCTATAAACTCTCCATCAAGAATGATAAATGGACTATCTCTGTTTTTTTCTCGTAATCTTCTTTGTTCATTCATTTGCCTATCAAATTCTTTGTTATCTCGTTCAATTTTTTGTTTTTGTAATTCAAACTCAATATCATCCAGTCTCTGACGATTAGATTGAGCATTAGCAAGTGATGAAATTAGAAGCAAGAGAATAAGAAAATACCTCATGATTATTTTCTACCATCATCAATAATCTTTTGAAGATTACCAAAGTATCCAGTTTTATTTTTTTTCTGATTAGAGATATAACTAAAAGGTAATGCGCCAATATATGCACCAATTATGAATAAGATAAGTGTCGCAGGCATTCCTATCCAAGATGAAATATCGTGTGCCTTAAAGTAACTTAATGGATACCAAAAAGTAAGCGCCCCCATTAATACGCCAAAAATAATGCTAGTTAATATTGATACAAATAATATTATTTTTGCTATTAACGCATCCATACTACTCATCCCAATCCAATTCCAAGATTACAAAGTCAGTCCTGTTTGGATAGGACTTACGCAATTGTGCCAATACCGCACTCTCTGATTTGCCGTAGATATTCATTGTGACCGAATCAATAGAACGATGTGAGGTGTCGCTATCAGGTGAATACTGATATTTGATACGGGCACGATTCCATGAACTCATCTCTTGCCCCTTCCATTCCTCACCTCAAACTCCACTGCTTCTTCAAACTGTTTGCGTTGTATCTCTTTGTCTTTAATGCGTTGAACTACTTCTCTACCTGTCAGAACCGATTTATCGTTCAGAAGTTCAGTTAAGGACTTTTTGGGTATTTTGATTTTCTTCTGCATCATTTAACGTTGAAAGAATATTTTTTTAATAGTTTCTGACCATCTTTATATAAATCGCCATCTTTCATCTCGTATCCGAATCCAAATCCACCAAAATTCTTACAAATCCAATTTTTATCATTTATAAATTCGCAAGAATCGTATGTTTTACTCTCGCTTTGAAAATCTGTAATTACCCCTTCTTTTTTAACCTTTTCTTTTAATTCATTTGATACTTCATATGATTGAATAACTGTTAACACAACTTTTGGTGATAGTGATAATTTGATTCGAAATCTTGTTGATTCAAGAATTTCTTGAAGAACTTCACGAGCATGAATATCTTTAGATGGAAACTTTTTCTCTAACTCTGCTAATAAATTTTTATCATAAACATAGTATTCATCAATAGGATTACAACTAATTAATCCTAAAATAATGAAAAGGGAAGCAAATAATCTAGTCATACATCTTCACGCCACCACCAATTGTTCTCATCTCGTTCATATTCAAGATCAGGATCAGTTGGTCGTTTCTTAGATTCTTGTTGAGTAGGCAAGTTCTGCTTCTCGTCTTGTAACTTGCGAGAACGATATTTAGGTCTACCGAGAATCTCTACATTACTCATATGATTTAATCAAATTTATAAAATTTAATATGTAATTATTCATATATTGGAAATTCAAATGGTAAGTTATCTAAGGGCATTAAATCAAACAATAGATTTTGGAGAGAAATAATAGTTGAATATGGTTTTACTTCTTCCAAACTATTAGACCATTTAATGGTGAAACTACTTTTTTCTGATTTGATGCTTAACTTAGAGTGAATTTCAGGACAAATATCTATACATATATCTTCTTTTTTTAATCTGACAGGAATTTTTATAGAATCAATTTTTTTATAAATTAGTTTTATCTCAAAATTGCTGAGCAAACGTTTCTCAAGAATTTTTGATCCATCATAAAATGATATGAATGATTTATCAGATAGAAATAATTCGTAATAGGCAGGAATTTCCCATGGGTAAAGTTTTAGTTGTAACTCATCTTGATACATTACGACTCCATTAAATTCGTTCTTTAATGCTCTTTGTCTTTTGAACCACGACTACCGAAGATGATGATGAGAAGTGTTGCTAGTCCGACTCCAGAGAATATCAATCCAAGTATTGCACTATTGAGTTCCATATGCCTTCCAAAGAAGTGATTTATGACTTAGATTAGCACTTTTTGAGTAGGTTCAGAAAGTGTCAGGAATGGGTATTGATGGAATAAGGGTTAGAGAGATGTAAAACGACTAAATCAGAGGGTTCGGTAAGGATTTACATATAGAATTAATATAAATTTATGGAAAGGATGTCTAAATGAAATCAAGAAGCGAACTTCAAAGCGACTATGAACACCATGATGGGCAAAGAAAAATATGGAAGTTTTTATTCATTGCAAATGCAGTTGCAATAGTTTTTTATGCCCTTACATCTAATGATGACAATATACAGATGGTGATTATTATTGGACTATGTTCTTCTGGTTTATGGGGGGCACTGTGGAATGGTTCGGTAAATTATTTGCAAAGAATTAAGGAAGAATTAAACAATAGTTAATTTATTTTTAATCAAACATGATTTCGCCATCAGAGCAAAATTCCATCGTTAACTGTTTACATGCAGGACATAAATGCCCTCTAAGATCTGATTTATAGTTACCCCAAGAAACAGATCCTCTATTAATTACTGGTGGTTTTGAAATGGGTGGTATCCCATATTGCTTTACCTCTAATGAATTACATTTAGGACAACACAATTCTTCTTTTGCAATATTGACTTCAACCAACCCACATTTCTCACAATAAAAAGGAAAAGTTGAATGCTCACGAAAAGATTTCATAGTCCCACCAACTGAGACCTCTGATTTGAAACCACATGGGCAAATAATTTTTCTAATTGATCCCATTTTGATAATTTATTGATTCAATTTAATAGTGAAATGTAGATTTGTAGCAAAGTTGGTTTCCTTTTACATAGTAATCCACAAATGCTTCACCATTTCTTGTTGCACAACCATATGTTTGAATTAAATTGCCTGTGGGGTCTCTTGTAATGTCTAATTTACTACACATATTATGCTTTTTATCTATTACTGATTGTTCCTGACAACTACTCTTAAATGGATTCCATTGTGCTTTGACATCAAATGATAAAAAAATAAGAAAAATAATTACATATTTCATATGAATTCTTCCGCATCCAGCAACCACTTCATCAATCTCTTGCTTCATGTAAATACTCAAAATTTTTGCAGTCATTTACCCTGAAACCCCAAAGGCGATTTAACTTAACACCCATTTGTGCAATTGCTTGTTTTGAGATTCTTAGTTTGATCCCTCTTTCTTTCTCTATTACATAGGGATGTTTGAATATCAACATAGGCAGTTTTGTTACACCCTTACGACCACCTTGATACATATCAGCATATAGGTCTAAGAATTCATAGTAAGAATCTATATCAGGATCATTCGTTTCAAAATGCATCTCAAACATTACTGATTCGTATGTGCCATAACTGACATGAGGGGCAATTACATTTCTCTCAAAGATTTCACTAAATTCTTCATCAAAAAAATTAGTGCCATCAATGCGTTCTTGTAATCGCTCTAGTAGTATTTGAAACCAACACAAAGATGAGTCCTCAAGTGTTGCATTGAATCTCTTAGACATTGACATGCAAATTGCTTTACATTCGTTGACTTGACTGAATAATTCAATGTCATCCTCACCTAGTCGTGACCCTAGGTTGCTGTGATACTCTGGCATAAATAGAAGTTCTAGTGGGAATTGCATAATTAATCAAACAAAATTTCTGCGCCACCAATCTGCAATGTAAAGTTCTTACACTCAGGACATAGATTGCCATTTTTGTATGCCTTGTATTCGCCCCATTGAATGGAAGGATGCCGATCCTCTCCATGTGAGATTGGTTCTTTGCCATATGGATGTATGTCTTTTGATTTACACCATGCATAAGGACATTCTGTTGTATTTCCATGAACATTGACACTCACAATCCCACAAGTCTTGCAGTAAAAGGGGAAAACTGAATGCTCATTATGCGTTGCCCTACTCCCCCCTACTCTTACTGTTGAGGTATACCCACATTCACAAGAAACCCGATTAACTGAACCCATAATGACTATGCTAATGTAGTTGTTATGAAATCTATAACAGTAGTTCTACTAACTTCTTTTCTCCTTGTTTCTAAAGGAGTTTTTGCTGCTGATCCTGTCAAAATGAGTAATTCAGGGATCTGCCATGCACCAAACAGCACCTACTATGCTCAAACCAAGAATTTCACCCCCTACAAGACCTTAGATGAGTGTTTGAAGGCAGGTGGGCGGTTACCTAAGAAATGAGATGGTTTTTAGTCCTGCTTTGCCTTCTTTCTTCGCCTTCTCATGCCCAAGAGTGGTACAAAATTGTGAGCAGTGAGCAAGGAGATGTTTACTATATTGATTTGAAATCCATCATCCGAATTGGCAATATTGTCAGTTATTGGAGTAAAGGAAACTATGGAGAACCAACCAAGTATGGTGATTTAAGTTCTCTAGGAAGTTACCGAGTCAATTGCGCTACCAAAGAGTCCATTATTGGTTTAACTTATTTTTATAGTGAAGCAGACAATGGCGGTGAGAAAACAAGTATGGTGTTCCCAAAGAACCAAAATTGGCGACCCGTCATTTCTGACACTATTAATGCTTCACTAATGCGATTTGTCTGTAAACGGTAGATATGGCAAAAATAGAACTCTACTTTGGTCACCCCCAGCGTGAAGAGAATCTAAACGGGTTTGAGAATGTTGTATGTAACCAAGATATTAATTTTGAAACTGCTGTAATACGAGGTTTTCAGGATCTTCATCGGATTCTAACGAGGCGTAATGTTGATAACGATACTTTCTTTGAACTCATATTAATCTGTGGTTTTAGCATCTTTTGTCAGTTTCCTAGAGTAACAACTGGTGTTTATCGTCATAGAGGGTTTGTTTATCCCAAAATTGTTATTCATGGCGATACTTGTATCAATAAAGAAACAAGCAAAAGACTCTTTTTGAGTGATGAATATATTAATTACATTGGCACAGAAATGGATAAAGAATTCGACTACGAATACTTTGGATTTAAGAGATTTGGTAAAGCAAGTCTTGTCAACGATGAAGTCATCTATCATTTGGGAAATAAACCTCACATCTTTCACGAGGGTAATTTCATTGAGGTTAAGGAACCCAAGAGTGCTTAAAAAACTATTACTCCCCCTTTTATTTCTTCCCCTTACCCTTCATGCCAAATCATATGAAGTTACTCTGAGTCCCTGCGATATGGGTACAAACTGCAAGAAGTGTTACGAGGTTATAAAACTAACCTATTCGGTCGATGCGAAATCTAAGCAAATATTTGTTTCAGGAAAAGATGTTAGTGGTAAAGAAATTAAAGAACCACTTGAAAAATGTCAAATTACAGATGCAAGCAATTGGGTTTGTGATTCAGCACAGTTAGTTACAAATACAAAGAACGGTGTGATTACAATTTCAAATAAACCTGAATCTAGTATGGCAAGAAGTAAGAAAGAGATTTGTTTGGTGAGGTAAATTTTAGTCAAGCATTGGATATAGTTTTCTAACGTCAACTTCAACATAAGGTTTCCTAATTAACCTTCGTAAAAGCAACTCTAATCTCTTTGGTCGCCTCGTATTTTGTTTGCTTCTCAATCCCAAATACCTATACTCCTTAAAATATATTTCATACCGGCAACCCTTACATACTTTTATTTCATTCAATGCATAAGTTAAGTCAGTTGGAATGTAAATACTTATAGATGCATATTCAGGTTTTATATGAATCTGTCCGCATCTTGGACATTGATACAAACTAAAAGATGAAATTCTTGTCATTATTTATCTTCACAAATATAGATACAAATATTGGTTTTAGACAGGAAATATTAGTATTTTTCTTGACTTAATTTGTTCATGTTTCAATGTAATATAGTGTTTCAATAGTTAAAAATCTCATAAGTATTAAAAAAATGAATATATTCAATAAGTTATTGGAATTTTTTGGATTTGGAGACAATGTGGAAAAACCTGATAATTTCGAACGTCTTTTGGAGGATCTGAGTTCTCAAAGAAGGCAAGAAGAGGCAAAACAAACAGCATTTCAGGCAATTCAACAGGGTGATGACATTTTTGTTGATCGCACCCATCCTTACGAGTCCACATTAAGGGCAGATAGTTTGATGGTAGATACTGCCTGCACTCAACATCACACAGAAATACTCAAGCAATCATTTGGTGATGCGCAGTATGTTGCAGTTTTATTGCAATCTGGATTGCAAAGCGAACTAACTCAGGCGGCACCAAAAGAAATTGAAAGCAAAATTAGATCCGCAATTGCTCAAAATCAAGCGGAAGCAAAGGCAATACTTGAAGGATATCAACAAGCACTTCGTGATATCGAAATCTTTAAGGGTGCAAATGGTTTGGGTTCTGCTGCTAATTATCCTGAAAGAGATAACTCTCTTTATTTAATATTGGCGTTAGGAATAGCAGAAGCAATATTTAATGCAATTTTTTTGCGACAGGGTATTAGTTTCGGAATTTCTCTATTGATTGCTGTATCAGTAGCGATCATTAATATTGGTGGCAATGTATGGTTAGGCGGTAGATACCGTGATAAAAACCACATCAAACCTGAAATTGCTAAAGCGGGCGCAATTAATCGTGTTTACTCGATCTGTTTAATTCTTGGAATCAATGGACTGATCGCACTGTATAGACTTTGGTATGCAAGTGATACAAATGAAATTAATGCACAATTCTTATTAGAAAGCACAATACTGTTCATCGTTGGAATTGGCATGGGCGTTTTAGCATTTAATAAAGGATATGCATTAGATGATCCATATCCAGGATACGGTGTTTATGCCCGTCGACTTAAAGAATGGGCGGATAAATTAACTGAATTGAAAAAAATACATTCTGAGTTTTGTACAGACTTAAAAAGAAAAGCAGATCTAATATTAGATTCTTTAGATAACAAGATCATTTCTGCATCGGAAAAGTTTTCATTGCAACTACCAGAAATGGCACAAGAACTTCATGTGTGGGAGTCAGATCGAAGCAAAATTAATTTTGCATATCGACAGTTACAGGAGATCTTCAAAATTACAATAGTGGGTTATCACACAAAAGGTCATGAAGGATATCCCAAAGAATTGCTTGATCTTCCAATCAATCCTCAATTAGAAAGTTATAAAACGCAAGTTGATCGATATCTAAACAGAAAAGAGGAATTGGTTTCCAAGGTCGGAGATTTACGAGAAGAAGTTAAAAAACAAAGAAATGCATTACATAAGTGGTGGCAAGAATCCACTACTGTAGAACTCTTGGAATTTCCAAAATGAAGTACACCTTGAGTGCTCGAAATGAAAAAAAACATGGAAAAACATTGTTTTTTCTAATGGTATTTGTATTAATAATTTTAGGCATATCATCCTTATTGCTTGTTCCTCCTGATTTTCAAGAGTGTAAAACCGGAGAGTCAAATCCAAAATGCGCATGCCCTGCAGAAGAAAAGTACATTGGTAAAAGAAATATAGTTTTTGTTGATGTAACAGATCCACTTGCCTCGGGAAAAGTCAAAGATGTAGAGCGAATCATCGAAGAAGTTTCATTTAACGAAACTGGATTAACGAATTGGATTAAAAACGGCAAAAAAGTTGAAAAAACAAGCGTTTATATGTTATCCGATAAGAAACCTGTTGAGATGGAACCAATTGCGACGTATTGCTCTTTGCCACCCAGTATTACTTGGTTATTTTCAAAGTTTTCAGAAAGGCAAGAACGACAAATAAAAGATGGGGCAAAAAGCACCATTTCTGAATCAATTAAAACAATCATCTCTAAAACTTCAGTTTCTTTTTCTCATATAGTTGAAGGTTTAGCAATTGCAACATCTAGTGCAAGTAATTGGAATTCAGGTAGTAAACTAATATTGATTTCTGACTTATACGAAAATAGTCCCACATGTGGATATTTTGATAGTCAAACGATACCTTCATTTACTGCTGTTTCTTCTGAATGCAAAAAATGGGTTGATATATTGGGTGAAAACATCACCAAAAGGAAATCATCAAATGATCGAACAACAGTTGCAATCTGCCAAATTCTTTCTAAGAAACAACAAAATGGTCTAATTTCTTTCTGGAGAGATTTATTTCAATCTAAATTAAATTACGACATTCTTCTTTCTTGTGATCCTGAAGAAATCGAAAAACGGGCAAAGTCATTAAATTAAATTATGTCGATCAATACTAGGGTTGGATCAGGTCAGTTATTTGTAAGATTCGTAACGGTTGGACTCATATCGTTACTTGTTTCTGTAGTTTTCCTAAAATTTACGAGTATTTTTGGAGTCTATACAACGCTCACACTTGGTTTATGTATTTTTGTAATTAATTTAGTTTCAGTTCTTGGTTACACATTTGCGGTACTTAAATCACCCCAAATTCTTTCGGAGTCAGATGCCCCAGACCTAGCATATTACCTAGGATTTTGCTTAACAGTTGGCGCCCTATCTGTAACATTTATTGTTGATACGCTGCTAAGTCAATTTGCAACTATTAATTGGAACGACAAGGAAGTCGCTCAACTACAAACAGACTTAATCAAAGGTTCATTAATTCAATTCGGTGTTGGACTTACTGCTACATTAATTGGACTTTGCGCAAAGATTTATCTTGCATCCAAGCAGTCCAGTGAATCGTTAGAACCTGAGGAGTTATATAGAAATTTTCGTGTTGAAATTAGTACTTTTGAAAAGGAAATGCGATTAGTTACTGATTCATATACAAAGACAATAGAAGATAATGTTTCAAAATTACAGTCATCTGTATCAAACGCATGTAATTCATTTGACAAACTACGTGAAGTTGCTAATTCTTCAAATGATTTAATTTCTAAAAATATTTCTCAAGATAATATTTCTAAACCTATTAAAGAATTTATTAATTCAATTTCTTCTATTACTAGCGTGACTAAAGAATTTATTTCTGTTGGCAATGAATCAATTAGTGGTTTTAAGGAAATATCACAATCTTTAGATTCAATGAAGTCTAGTGTTCAAAGTGTAGATGCAACAATTAAATTAATGCAAGAAAGCACTCTTGAATTATCCAATTCAACAAAAGGTTTAGTTGAATCTAACAGCGTTGTTAAATCGAATAACCAAGTTTTGTCAACTGACCTAACAGGTTTTTCTTCAAACATTAAGTCTGCTAGTCAAAATGCAAGTAATTTTGTTTTAACTCTTAAAGAAGTTGGTGACCAAATTACGCAGACAGGGCAAGAATTTTCCGAGTTAAAAGGTAAGGCAAATAGTGGTGTTGAGAATGTCACTCTCTTTTCTGAAAAGTTGGGGGTTTTATCCAATTCCTTTGTTCAATTAGGCAACCAGATATCAACACTTCAAAATTTACTTATTAAAAACAACTCTGACCTAAAGTCAAGTAATGAAAGTAATAAGATGTTTATTTCTGATATTGATGACTTTCAGAATGTTATAAAAAAAATCACCTCGGATTTAGCAACATTAGAATCCGCACTTGGTCGAATTAATAAACTTAACTAGATGCTTAAGAATCAAAAAGCAATTTCTCGAGAACGTGTAATTGGCATATCTTTTGTTGATATTTTAATTCAAGCAGTTTTTATTCTTTTTCTTGCATTAACTGTTGGTTATACAGATCCAATGAACTTGTTCAAAATTAAAGAATATGAACAAGCAGGTCGTGATCTTTGTAATAAAGTTAACAAAGATTCTGTAACGGAATGCAGAGAGGTTATTGACCCAATTATTGATAAAGAATTAGGTAAGGGAATGCTTGCGTTGTGCATAAAACCTGAGAGTAACGATCGATCAGTAGTTACTGCTCGTTTTATTGTTACATCCCCCACAGAGGCAAAATTTTTAGGTTTCAATCCTCAATATTTAAGTTATTTAGAAAAAAAGGGTGACTTTACGCGATTAGAAAAGGCAAAGTTAATCTCTCCCGGAGTATATAAAATCGGTTCAATTGATCAAAGTTTTAGTTTTTTAATGGAACCTAAATGTATTCATACTATCTTTAGAGACTGGGAGGGAACTTGGGATAGGCGAGAATTAGATCAGATCTTTGCTACGCTCGCTAAATTAGGTGGAAAATCTAAGTTGTAAGAAAATTACAAATAAGTTGATTACGCATCCTTTTCGAAGACTTGTATACATTTTTGTATGATTGCGTAATTACTGTGTTGCAGAATATATAGTCCCAATCCCCACTTTCAACTCCCTCGCTATCTGCTTAATCCCCATCCCTTTTTCTCGTAGTAACTGAATTGCTGACCGCATTCCGTCATTCATCTTGCTAGGTCTTCCCATCTTTACTCCATTTGCTACTGCTCTCTTTTGACCTGCAATCACTCTTTCTCGTATTAGATTTCTCTCAAACTCCCCAATTGCCCCAAATACCGAGAAAATCATCCGACCACTTGGTGTAGACGTATCCATACCTTGTTGCAGAAAGAACAAGTCAATCTTCATTGCCTGTAGTTCATTGAGTATTTCTACGAGATTTTGTAAAGAACGACCTAATCTATCTATTGACCAACACATCACCATGTCAAATTTGCGTTGAGTTGCCGATTTCATCAGTTGGTCTAGGGCAGGACGACCTTCACGACCCTTAGAACCTGATATACCGTCCTCTGAGAAGATTTGAGTGATTTGATACCCACATCTCTCTGCGACTTCTCTAAGGGCATCTATTTGGTTCTGGGTGGTCTGTTTGTCAGTGGATACTCGTGCGTAGATTGCGACTTTTTTCATGTTTGATACCTTTCAGAAAGTTGGTTCGGTATCTGGAAGGTATCAGGACTGGATGGAATAACAACCTCTATTCCTACTTAAAACATAAACTATAAGACTGCAAACTTACAGTCTTTCCATTTCCTCATCTTTGTAAAATCAATGTCATAAGTAAGTTTTTTGATCGCAGACTGCTTTTGCTTTATTAATTTTGTATGCGTATACATCTTGCTACCGATTGACCTTGCCTCACTTGCATGACCTATGATTGAATCAATTGTGCGTTCCTCAATATCTAACTCTGCTAATCGTGTGCGAACAGTATGTCTAAAAGAGTGAAAAGACTTTGATTTATTAGCAGTTGAGGTAATTCCAACTTTCACTAGATATGCACTCATCTGTTTTTGTGTGGCGTGATATTGTCCTCTGATAATCCCGTAATTGATTTCAAAGAGGTTTTTCTTTTTAAGTTTTTTTAATTCATTTACATATTCAATAAGACCTAAATTTAATAACTCTTTATGAATTGGAATCAATCTTACTGAACTCACCTTTGTCTTAATGCTCTTATCTTCCTCATCTTCATTTATGTCAATACAATAGATGCCATCAATTTTTTTAATATCTGATACTTTAAGTTGACAGATTTCACCTAATCTTGCACCTGTAAATAATGCGATTAGTGGTACCCAATAGTCAGTTGCTCTTTTGAAACTTCCTGAGATGTATTGTTTTGATTCAAAGATTTTCTTTAGGTCATGCTTATCAAAATTTACTTTTTGAAATTTACCTCTCTTAGGTATATTTTTCTTTGATGATTGAAGGATTGTTTTGAATCTAGTATTTTCAATGTAACCTTGTGCTTCACACCATGTTAAGAATTCAATTACAGTATTGATGTAGTAGTGATATGTCTTAGAGGTAATTCTAGTTACATTCATCTGAACAAGTTCAATGAATTTTTTTCCTTGATAGATTTTTGCATTTCTTTTTGCAGGAATTTGATTCAGTATTGCATTGAATTCTCTGATTAATTCAGTGGTTAAATTTTGTATACGAATGTCTTCTTTGTTTAGTTCTTTTATTACATCACCAAACAAGTTAATCTGATTTTTGTAAGATGCCATTGTGCTTGCTTTGACATTGCGTTCTTTTTCAGATAACCATTTTTTTATGAGTTCACTTAAATAAGGACTGTTTTTATCTATATTCTTGGTTGCAATCGTTCTTTTATTTGATGAAAGTCTTATGAAGTCAATTCGGTCTTGATTTTTTTGTTTTAACCCTAGTTCAAGTAACTTAGAATCGTCATCATCTAATTCTGCAAAAAAATCATCTATTGCTTGCCAACCTTTTTCTTCAACAAATTCATACTGTGCAACTAACTTCATTGCGATCCCAAATAATTCAGGATTTTGAAAATACTTTTTATGAATCTTATTCATTAGTAACCAAAGATGTTTTGCATGAAGTAGTGCATCTCTTTTGATCCGTGTTTTTAGACTTTTGCGTATTAGTTTTCGTTTAACCGATGAACCAAATTGACTGTTTTCCTCATCAGTATACGAATACTGAAAGTAGTAGATTCCAAGTCTATTTTTTGTAATATATGTCGGGTTATGCACAGGGATTTATCGCACCTAGTTATCGCACCCCCTCTATATCCAGACTCGTTTTGCAGTTAAAATACTGATTCCTAAAGGATTATATGTATCGCACACACAGATCCCTGATTCGCCACCAAATTTCTGCCCTCAGCTCTGTCTGGGGGCTTTGTTTTTGAGTCAATTGTTGTTAAGGTACTGCAATGATTACACGTAAATGGTGGATAATCTTTGGATTTATTGCCCTCGCGATGGGTTTTTATATGTACATCCGTGATCGTGATTTAATTGGTATTGTGATCGCTGTCTTAATATTGCTGGGTGCATTCTCGACAAAACAAAAGAGTTAATAA
>Ga0214921_10002810_pt1 | contig 27580 bp, 21 predicted proteins | sample LL1505_MetaG_FD_177992 | JGI IMG/M metagenome (GOLD analysis project Ga0214921, IMG submission 177992) | Freshwater microbial communities from Lake Lanier, Atlanta, Georgia, United States - LL-1505 | ecosystem: Environmental > Aquatic > Freshwater > Lake | place: USA: Georgia | collected... | reverse complement strand
TTCAATGGGTCATGAGTTGAGGAAAACAATAAAGAAAATAGCAAACCATCTTTATCCAAGTTCTCAGAACTAACATTTAAATAAGCTCTTTCTGATACCAAATTTACATTTTCATCTTTTAAAATACCCGGTAAAAAAGTGACTTGACTTGGAAAATCTGTCTTCCAATGAATAGAAGATTGAAATCCTTCCGGTCTGGTTTTTTCATCGAAAAAGAATGAAACCAAATAATCACCCTTTTGTGCAGCTTCTGAAATTGTGTAATATAATGGTAAAGAGGGGTTTATACCTCTTATCTGGACTCCTGGATTTAAATCATTGGAAGCATCGCCTGAAAGGTCTCCAATTTTAATGGCAATAAATGACCCTGAGGTATCCTTTGATATTAAAGGAAATGAAATCTCTTCAGGGAATGGCGTTTGCCATGGATTTGTAGAATCAGGAAAGACAAAATGGGTGGGTATAAAACGCCAGCTGTTATTTTTATCAAATTTAGAAGTAAGATTTATAACCAGTTTTCTTAATTCCAGTAAATCCCTCACACTAATGGTACCAGATTGGTCAATATCAGCCGCAAGAAATTGGTAAGGAGTTTTAAATGGCTGTCCTTGTAAAATGTATCTTTGTAATAATACAAGATCGAGCGTAGAGACTCCATTTTTATAATCACCAGGACTAACAGGTTTTAAGACATAAGGACCGCCGGCAGGGACAGACGGAATAGAAAATAGTCCCGAGCCATTCGTTATGCCGTTCAAGCTAGAAAAAAGATTAAGATTTACCCTGACATCCCTTAATGGTTTTGCAGTCACTGTATTGATTGCACCAGAAATGGTGTACTTTGGTCCACATATATTTGATGAATCTGTTAAAAATAGCGAAACATCACAAGAAACAGATAGACCATTTTTATCAGTTAGAAAAACTTTTAATGGGATAAGCTGCTTAGTAAAGGAAGCACAACCGATTTGAATTGTTGAATCTGCCTGGGTGGGCAAATAATTTTCTGTCAGATCAGACACTTTTTTAATAGAAAAATAAGAACCAGGAAAACAGGATGGAAGGATAGACATCAGAGATTTATCCTTAAGGACTTCTGAGATCGTCACCTTAACATAACCACTGTCCTGTGAAGAAAGCAGCTGCATATTTTTAGTCAATCTTTCTATACAATCAAAAGATTCCAAATTAGATGGTATAACAGAAACAGGCAATATAGCGGTTGATTTTTGTTGACAATTATCAGAGACGACAACGCGTATATCATAATTACCTAATTGAATGGGATTTAATTTAACGGTAAGAAAGCCATTTTCATAAATACCATCATTTAATTTACCTTGCCAAGCAATCTGCTTTTGGGTATTTTTTTCAAAAAGGGTTATAGAATCTAATGAAATATTTGAAAAAGCACAATTATCCTTCACTTCAAAAGAAAGCGAAACTGGTAAATTACATGACCCATTGCTTTTAATGATTATAGGTGAAGCTGGAATAAGGACTGAAGGCTTTATGGTATCCACGAGGGTAAGCATCTGGGTATATTTCCATGCAAAGACCAGATCATTCTTGCAAATTGGTACATTTTCAGAAGGATAATCTGTTAAATATACGGGAGTAAAACCCGCCGAAGATGAACCGGCAAGTAACCTTGAAGAATCAAAAACTACAGAATCATTCTTGGAAATCAATCTATTATTTTCTGCATTTAACTTTGAAATTGCCAAAGAAAATGGAGTAGCTTTTCCGTTTTTGTTCAATTGTCGAGGAATGGAACGCGCATATTTAGCAGGATTTGCCGAAATATCAGCGCAATCAGCTGACGGGGGAACATCGCACCAGTTTATTGCGGTATATGTTCTTTGAATGGTCAGGCAATTAATTTTATTATTTTGCCTGCTTAATAAAGAATCTGTATAAGAAACAGCCAATAAATCGCAGGCGCTGGAGGAAACGGTTAAAGTTTGAGCAGCTTCATCCCCACAAAATGCTGTGGTGTCAGCAGGAATATTCAACATAAACTGCCGAGAAGGGCGAACCAGCACAATTTGAGAATCACGAATTGAAACAGGGATATTTCTTACTAATTTTTCCACAGTCCAGTGTCTTGTGATATGACCAGAACCACATTTAACATAATCAACGGTATGATATGAAACTTTCCCTGTACAATCCAGGCCAAAAATGTCGGGAGCACCGAAAATTTTATTTGAATTAAACTCATCTCTTAGGGCGGAAAGCGATATCGAATCGGTGCAACTCACCCAGTTTTTTGCCTTTAGGTTAGGATCGGCATTCAGATTAGGGCTAAAAAGAACCGGGTTCATGGCATCTTCAATGAAAACCTGGAATTCAGCATAACTTTGATTTGAAAAAGCTCCAAAACCTATGTCACTTGCCCAAAGTTCGGCAAAATTTTCCTTCTCAAAATCGCAACAAAAATATTCAATATAGGGCATGAAGCGTGGAGTGTAGTAAAGGCCTGCATTTTTCCCTGTTGAAATTCTTTCAAAATCTTCGATAGAAACTTTGCCATCTTTGTTTCCAAAAAGATCATAATCGTTATTTCCCAGAAAATTTTCAGCAATGCAGGAAGCAGAGACCACTCTTCTGACGTAGAGCGTATCGAGAGAACAATTATCAGAAGATCCATTATTCACCATATCTGTTCTAACCCTAGCAGAAACCTTATTGGTTCTCCCATTGAGGTACCAATTAGCATTGGCATTGTACAATAAGGGAATCGTTACCGATGGTTTACTGCGAACCCGTGGAAAAACCTGATCTTGAATTACAAAATAAAGGGTGTCGTAGCTTATTGCTTCACATTCCCCGGCGGTTGCTGAAACAATGATTCTGTGAGTACCTGCTGGAACATCATTGATAGAAGAACCAAGAGAAGTATGAATAAGAGGATAATTTAATTTATTCCAGGTTGAGGAGCTTTTATATTTCCCTGAAACGGCGATTAATTTCGACTCTACAACGTAGTTGAGCAATAAATTAGCCCTTTGTGTACATTCATCTTTAACCGTCCAGTTGAACCATTTCCCCAGATCGCGTTCATCCGTTCCGTGTGTAAAAGGCAAAAGAATATTACTTTTACAAACATTTCCAGGTAAAGGTATAAATACAGGATTAGCAGCATTCCTTCCTAAAACGGAATTTTGTGTCCCTGTAAGTGATGGAAAAGAGGGACCAGAAGTCCTTGTGAAATAAATCCAAAGGGTATCATTAATTATTTTATTTTGACAAAGGTCCTCAATAGTCAAAATAATACGAACTCTTTTTCCGTCATTACATGCAGAATAAACCCTTGATTTATAGGAAACCTTCCATAAATTTTGTTTGTCAAAAATACTGATAGTATCTTTAAATCCATTAGGCCATTGATAAAAGGCACTATAAACAGCTTTGATGATGCGGTCCAGTTGCATACTATCAGAAATGGAACAAACATCAAACCTCAGGTCGTCTGGCGCCTCACATTTATAGAATGAATTATTTAGATCCACTTTACCTACAGGAAAATCAGGATGAGTCTTTAATCTGGCATTATCACCTAAAGGCCCAAACGAGTAAATACTGGCTGGTGCATAATCATAAGCAACCGTGGCAGGTAAATCACAAGAAGAGGCATTTCCCAGTTTCCTGAAGAAAATTTCCTGTATAAAATCTGTTTTATTACTTGAATTATCTGTGAAGGTAAAGGTTCTTCTAATTTTGGCTATCAGATGAGGATATGACCTTCCATTTTTAAATTTTATGATCGAATCGCATGGAAAAGAAATGAGTTCATCCTTTACATTCCGATGGATAAAATTGGGATTACAACCATCTTTTACTGAGGGTGTACCCAAATAAAAGGGAGAATCTGTAGAGGTCCAGTTCAGGTTATTATTTAAAACAGAAGGAATATCATTTTCAGAAAGAATGAGAGTATCTCTGCTTTCCCAGTCTCTTTTTGCCACGTCATCCTTAAAGACGGGACCAATAGTATCTCTGGCCGAAACTTGTCCCAAACAGACCAAACCGCCTTTGGAATTATAAATTGTAAAGGGAAAAATTCCCAAACGATCAATCACACCCCCTCTCACCGTGGACATATTTACCCCATCATACACTATAACATACCCTTGAAAGAGAGCGAAACATTCCCCAAGAATCTCAGCGGGAGTTATTTCATAGATACAGTTATTGGTAACAAAAACCTTGACATCTTTACATGATACGATACATGAATCTACCTTTTGCACAAGCACTGGCGGAAAGGTTTTAATAGGTAAAAAACCTTTTATTTTGCTATAACTATAGGAAGGAAAAACCAAACCTATAACAAGCAGCCACACAAAAAATAAATGATTATATATTTTCATCAGAGGTCATTAACTATTAAAAACAGCCTAAAAACAAATTTTGTTCCAATCGTTAATAAGGGTTTAAAATTTATATGATTATACAAATATAAATATTTTTTTAAATATGTTAAATGAACATTTCCAATTTAAATAAAAATAGGCTGACATCTGAATGCCTGCCTATTTGCGTTGCAAAGATTCTAAGTTCTTATGCTTCAAGAGCATCCCAGGCACCTCCGTTATAAACTTCATTTGCTCCTTTGTTTTGCAACATCGTCATAGCCATACCACTTCTATTCCCTGAACGACAAACGAGAATCAATGGTTTTGACATGGCCATCAGTTCTTCCAGTCTGTTGGGTACTTCCCCGAGAGGAATATTTAAAGAATTAGGATAGTGACCTTCACTAAACTCCCAGGGTTCGCGGACATCTACGACAGTGACGCCTGGTGTTTTCAAGTAATTAGATACTGACATTTTGGGACATTTAAGGATTATTTGTTTGCAAAGTTAAGGAAGTGTCCGGATTTTTTAATTCAACTCCGGCTAAGTTACTTAAAGCAAAATCTTGTGCTTCTGCTACTGTGAGAAAAAAGTGATTTTCACCTATGGCGGGTACGACCTCACCTCTTATCAACAAATCTCTGACGGGTCCTTTTACTGAGGTAAAACAAAAACAAAGATTATTTTTTTTGTACTCATTTACTACCTCTAATAATTGTTGAAGTGCTGTACTATCTATATAACTGACACTTTCCATATTCAAAATCAGCCATCGCAATCGCGGTCCTTTATCTTGAATCCAATCGTTTAATCTTTCTCTGAAATAGGAAATATTTGCAAAAAAAATATCTGCATCGAAGCGAACAATCAAAATTTCTGGAATGATTTCAAGCCCCTGAAAACGTGCCACATTTCTAAATACTTCTGTTTCAGGCACTCTGCCTAAAATGGCAAAATGAGGCCTTGTTGTTCTAAAAATCATTAAGGAGAGGGACAGTAAAACGCCGATGCCTATGCCTGTTTGAATGCCTAAAAACAAAGTACTCATAAAAGTAGCAAACAGCATAAACAAATCCTGTCGATTGCTTTTCCATAAAAACTTAGGCTCCTTTAAATCAAACAAAGAATAAACGGCAAAAAGTATAATAGAGGCCAGGATAGCTTTTGGCAGAAAATAAAACAGAGGTGTCAGAAAAAGAAGGGTTAAAACAATAAAAAGGGCTGAAACAACAGATGCTATTCCTGATTTTGCCCCTGCCTGATGATTAACGGCGGTTCTGGAAAAACCGCCTGTTATTGGAAAAGCACGAACAAATGCTGCCATCATATTTACAAGCCCTAATGCAATTAATTCCTGATTAGCTCTAAGTTTATAGGTTTTATGAATTCTTTGCATTGACTTTGCTATGGAAAAACTCTCTAAAAATCCCACCAAAGAAATAGCAAATCCAGCCGGAAGCAGTTCTTTGACTAATGTTATGGATAACTCAGGGAAATGCAATTTAGGTAAACCGTCGGGAATTTCTCCGAGGATCTGTACTCCCATTGAAGGTAAATCACCCCATTTAGTTATAAAGATGCCACCCACCAATAAAACGAGTGCACCAGGCATTCGAATTTTATACTCTTTGAATAAAATCAACAAAATCAATCCCAGAATAGCAATGAGTAAAGTGGGAAAATTAGTTTCCTTAAATCGGTACATCCATTCCAGTAAAATAGCAACTAAATTATTATTATGAGAAAAATGAATCCCCGTGAGGTAACTTAACTGAGAGCTCATGATAATAAGTGCCGCAGCAGAGGTGAAACCACTGATGACTGGTTGAGACAAAAAGTTTACTAAAAATCCTAGTCTAAAGACACCCATTAGAAATTGAATGATACCTACGATGAAGGCAAGCGTTAAAGCTGCCTCTACATACTTATCGGCGCCTAAAACAGCATAAGCCTGAATTGCGGAAGCGGTAAGAATCGAATCCATTGCAACAGGACCTACTGCTAATTGTCTGGATGTACCTAATATGGCGTAAACCAAGAGTGGAATCGTTACTGCATATAAGCCATGAACCGGAGGTAACCCTGCCAGCATTGAATAAGCCATTCCTTGAGGAATAAGGATAACTCCCACGATTAATCCTGCATAAAAATCGGATTTAAAATCCCTTTTTGAGTAGGAACCAATCAGTTCAAGAATCGGCAAAAAAGTTTTTAGTGCCATATTTAGCACCTAAATTTATTAGGTTTGTGCAAAATAAACTAAAAAACAATTAAAACTGAGTGATTATGGTTACAAAACAAAAAAGATGATCCCCAAACGGAGATCATCCAGACTACACTCACTAGTTTATCAACTTAATTAACTGTATGAAAAAATTTACGAATAAGCTATTTGGCAATATACAATAATATTTTTAATATAATGATTTCTTAAACAGATAAAAGGTTGTTTTGTTAAAAATTTAAAGGAAAAAAAAGGTTACTTTTTTTCCAATGCAGAAATGCATTAGCCGTTTCTTCTACGGACTGATTAACCGTTATATATGCACCGAATCCTGGGATAGACAATGATTTTTCATTTCGATAAAAGAAAGCATTTTTTGAAAGTCGAAAAGATTCTGGGGTAATAAAAGCCCTTTTTCCAGAAATTCTTGATATTAACCATGCAAATGGGAGGATGAGCTGCTGGATAAATCCTGGCAGAGTAATCCAACTTGTTTTTTTATCAAGTAAGGCTGCGACGGAAATAAAAAAGTCTCTGTAAGACTGAATGCCTGCGACCAGGATGAATCTTTCTGAATGAATATTTCCCATCATTAAAAGATGCATAGCGCGAACCACATCTCTGACATCTACCCAGGTAGCAGCGCCTTTAGGAATAAATGGAAAACCCTCATCAATGAGGGAAAAAAAACGAGAAGTACCCTCACTCCATCGGCCGCTTCCAATAATCATCCCAGGATTAACAATTACGGCATTCAACCCTTCCTCAACACCTCGCCAAACCTCTTGTTCACCTGCAAATTTTGTCATTCCATACCTTGAGTTAAAGGGACTTTCTTTCCAGATCGATTTTTCATCGAGCGTTTCTCCCTCTTTTGATCTGCCTAAGGCAGCGATAGAGCTGACGTAACAGAATTTTTTGATTTTATATTCAAGGGATATGTTTACCAGATCAGCCGTAACAGAAACATTAATTTTACGCATCTCTGGAAAATCCTTCGCAGAAAAAGATACCAACGCAGCGGCATGAAAAACCCAGTCAACCTCTTTCATGCAATCAGAAAGAAAAAACCAATCCGTCAAGTCACCCTCTACCCACGTTATTTTTTCTGCTACGTCCTCTACCAGATCCAAGGTACTTTTTGGTCGCTTGATGGCACGAATACGGGTATAACCGAGGTTTAATAAAAATCTTAACAGATAAGAACCAAGAAAACCTGTACCACCGGTAACCAGAATCTGAATATTTTTATTTTCCAACGAGAGGATATAAGGCAGGTAATCCCGCGATTAATTATTCTGGTTTCAGGGTCATGGTATATTGGGCAACTGCTTTAATTTTCTCTTTATCGAGGAGCGCTTTAAAAGAAGCCATTGCTTTTCTACCATTGGTAATAACCTCTATTCTTTCATTTAACTTTAACTTTGAAATAGCCAGGTTTGCAGCACCGCTTGCTCCCATGTCTCCGTAAATACCATGACAGGTAACACAATATTGCTTGTAGATTTTTTTACCATCGACGGCAGTCGGCCTATTTCCTGTGGGTGTATCATAAGAAATTTTGGCACCCATTAATAAAATAGAGGCAAACAATGAGGCAAAAATCAAAATATTTTTCATGTGTCTGGATTTTAGTTTTCAAAAATAGGAGAAAAAAAATAAAAAAAGGAGTTTGCTTCAACCATTTAATTTTTATTAACAAAAGAGTAAAAACGATAGGTCACATTAATGATGTAAAAATACCCTATCTTTAATATTTATCAGTCAAAAATAAATGTTATGAGTAAACCAAATCTTGGATTTCCCTCTGGAAAATTTTTAGGAACCTTAGGGATTATTTTAATTATTGCAATCGTCGTTATTATTTTTTCAAATGCGACATTTATCACTATTGATGCTGGCGAACGGGGTGTCTTATTTAAAAGATTTTCTGGTGGATTAGAAAAAGACAAAATTTACAGCCCAGGTTTTCATGTGTTTGCGCCATGGAATTCCATGTACATTTATAACGTCAGGGAACAACAACTTGAAGAACAAATGGATGTTTTATCAAGTAATGGATTGAATATCAGAGTTGATGTAACGGTGAGGGCTCATCCTTCATTTGATAAAATACCTGAATTACATGAAACCTTTGGGAAAGACTTTATTCAGTCACTCATAAGACCTGAAGTCAGGAGTTCTGTTAGAAAAATAATAGGTCGATTTACGCCAGAGGAATTGTATTCAACACGAAGAGAAGAAGTTCAAACGCTTATTCAAAAAGATTTAGAAACTACTTTGGCAAAAAATTATGTTAACCTTAAAGCGGCGCTAATAAGGGAAATCAGCTTGCCAGAAAAAGTAAGAACTGCTATTGAGGAAAAGATACAAGCAGAGCAATTATCTTTAAAATTCGAATATATTTTGGATCAGGAAAAGCAAGAATCTGAGCGTAAAATCATTGAAGCTAAAGCTAAGGCGGAATCCAATCAAATTTTAACCGCAAGTTTATCGGACAAAATCTTGAAAGACAAAGGAATTGAAGCAACCTTAAAATTAGCAAATTCCCCCAATTCTAAAATCATTATTATAGGAAGTGGAGCTGACGGTTTACCTTTAATTTTAGGAAATCAGAATTAAGTTTAAGAGAGATGAAAAGAAATAATCCATAATTATTTCTTTTCATCCTTTTTCATTTCCTCTAATAATCGTTGAATATCTTCCATAAAAACATCTACAGAACTGGGATCTGTGCCATCACAGAAACTTCTGATATGTTTTTTGGTATCAACTAGGATAAGTCTGCCACTGTGATCAAACCCCCCTGGTGCTTCTGCATTTTCAATTGCAATACTAAAATAGGCTTTGGCGATATCAAAAATGGCTGCTTTTTCACCTGTCACAAATTTCCATTTTTGGGTATTTACACCCAGATTTCTGGCATAATTTGCTAATCGTTCTACAGTATCACGTTTAGGATCAATAGAAAAGGAGACAAATTTCAATTGATTTTCTTTGATAAAACGATCATAAACCCTAAGCATTTGTCTGCTTACCATAGGACAGATACTTGGACAACTAATAAAAAAGAAATCAACCACATAAATATGATTCTCCACCGATTTCTCGGTGAAAGGCATGCTGTCCTGATCTATAAAAGAAAAGGAGGGTATGGAATGATATTTTACGGTTCCATCTTTCAGGGTTTCCTTGTTACCTAGAATTGGTAAACTCCCTTTTCTAGTTTCATCACAACTTAGGGTAAGAAACATAAGCACACTTAGAAAACTTAAAGTTGAAAGGTTCATTCATTATTCATTTATAGAAAGATCCTTTTTAAGTTTTTTTGCCTTTTCCAGACTTGCTTCCGTATGCTCCTTTATTTTGGAAATAACTATTTTCTGATCCTGCAGATAGGCTATAATTTCTTCTGAATTTTTTGTATCTCTCAATGTTTGAGGTATGATATAATCATTCATCCAAACCATCATTTCCTCTTCGGCCTTTTCTAAATCATCAGCCTGAGCAGATAGTTCTTCACGTTGTGCCATTGAAATGGAGGAATCAGTTTCTAATTTTTTTCTGAATGCCAGATAAAGATAACTTATCTCACCTGTTTTAGGCATTATTTCATCATGGATGGTCATTATCTCTTTATGAAGAACATCTGATTTATTATCCTGGCAAGAAATAATGAATAATGAAGCGAAAGAGAATAAAATATAAGAGAATCGGGACATAACTATTTTTGGTATTAAACCCAATTACCTAAAATTAGGTTGACAATTAGAGCGGAATTATTCTAAATTCCCCTTTTTTATTTCATATTCCCTGATGAAGCTCTCCACAATTTCATCGATAATATCTTTCAGATAAGACCGCTCCATTCTGGCAATTGATTTAAGTTTATTCAGTTTACTTTCATCAAAAACCAGTGTTAACCTCCTTGTATTACCGGGTCCTATTTTCATAGATTTAGGATCAACTGTACTTCTAAGGATGGCATCGAGACCTGCCATTGGTTTTAAGCTACGTTTTTTATTACTTGAATCATCGTGTACATAATTGGGGTCAGAATATTTTTCAAATGAGTCATCAAAAGCTTCTTGGAGAAAAGTCTGTAGGTCGTCACTAAATTTTTTCCCATTGGACCGTCTCACTGGTGCAACAGGCTGATGATCTCCAATCAGTGAAATTCCTTCTACGGGCAAGGTATTCCCCTCTATAGATGCCACGTTTTGAGAACTTTTTGGACTCCCTGTAATATAAACAGGACTTGTCTGACTTGCCTCATGGAGAAGATCCTCCATTCCAGTTGTGAATCTTTTTTTACTCATTTTATTATATATCAAATGAACATAAGAGGCCGTTAGGCTCCTTCAGTTCTGGTGAGTAATTCTTTACAAAGGGATAAAAAATCTTCTGAACCAGGGCTTGAGGGGCTGTAAGCAAAAATATCTTTTCGTTGTGCCGGTGCTTCTGCGAGAGAGACATTATCTCTTATCAGGGTTTCAAACAACAATTCCCCAAAATACTTTCGAATGGTATCTACAACGTCTCTGTTTAACACCTTTCTTTGATCATACATCGTTGCAACAACACCAGCAATCTGTAAATCTTTATTTAGCCTAAGCTGTACTTTCTGAATGACTTGTTTTATTTTAGCGAGCCCTTGCATGGCAAGAAATTCTGTTTGCAGTGGTATGAGCACATAATCAGAACTCGTCAAAGAATTTAAGGTGAGCAAACCAAGGGAAGGAGGACAATCAATAATGATAAAGTCATAATTATCTCTTACCTGATCGAGTAATTCCTTCAAAATATATTCCCTCCCCGCTTCATTTATAAGTTCCATTTCAGCACCTGACAAATCAAGTGTGGAAATTATAACGTCCAGATTATCTTTGGCTGGATAAGGAACTAAAGGACTTTCACCCCTTAATGCTTCATAAATAGTATTTGGGAATCTCGGTAAGCCAAGTGATATGGTTAGATTAGCCTGCGGATCTAAATCTAAAAGACATACCCTCTTCCCTAACTCTACCAAACCAGCACCGATATTGATGGCACAAGTTGTTTTTCCAACACCTCCTTTGTGATTTAACAGCGAAATAATGAGACCCATAGTAAGTTAGAATGATTGTATCTGAATAAATCCGGAAGTAATTTTACAAAAATAGTAATTATTTTGGTTAAAATCACATTTTATCTTTTAGCTTTGAAATTTAACAATTAATTATTTTATGTTAGATGAATTAAATCTCTATTCAGTAAAAGTTGAGGTCAAGGTACAATGGAATGACATGGATGCCTCACAGCAGGTTAACAGCACCCGTTATTTCAACTGGTTTGAAATTGCCAGAGTAGAATATTTTATCCGTCTGGGTCTTGATATGATAGATAATGACGAAGAACCCGGATTTACGGTTAAACAACAAACCATTACTTATGAAGCGGCCTTGACATTTCCTGACACTGTTATCGTCGGAATAAGAGCTATTTATGTTGATCAACACAAAATTGAAATGGAGGCTGCTTTTTATTCAAGAAGACATCATACGCTCGTAGCCAAGGCGAATGTAACCATATATGCTTTTCAATTTCAATCAAAAACCGTAGTATTAATTCCGTTTAACATACAACGAAGGATTGCACAGCTAGATCAAATATCCATTTTGGAAACTCCAATTCAAGAGAAATTTGAAATTAGTTCGGCTATACCTGAATTTTCTGATGAAGAAATTTCAAGGGAATGGTTGGATGAAATGCCTATGAAATAAAAGGTGCCTAAAATTCAATTAACCGAACCTATCGGCCTTCTTCCTTTACCCTCAACACCTGTAAGTTCATCTCCTAAATCGGCCCTGACCCTTTCTGCCAGTTTATTTAACTTATCCATAATCTCTGGATATGCCTCCTGAACGTCATATAATTCTGAAGGATCTCTATTTAAGTTATAAAGAGCCATTGGGAAGGGAAAATCTTCAGGTGCTGTTCCTGGAAATCCGTCATTTCCTGGTAAATGTTGAGTGTAAGTCCTTCCAGGATGTTTAAATACGAGTTTCCATTGGTCATATCGAATGGCTTCCAGTGCATTTTTCCTATAATAGTAATAGAATTCCCGTCGAATGGGACTTTTCAACGCTCCCTTTAACATGGGAAGTATAGAAAGTCCATCTATTTTTACATGTGGCAAATTTAGGTTTAATAGCTCTGCAAGGGTTGGAAAAATATCTATTGTAGCCGTCAGATGATTTGAAATGGAACCGGAAGGTATCACCCCTGGCCAGTAAAAAATGGCTGGAACCCGCTGGCCACCCTCAAAAGTGGTTCCTTTTCCTTCTCGAAAACCCCCGGCACTTCCAGCATGATTTCCATAATTCAACCAGGGACCGTTATCACTAGTAAAAATAATCATAGTATTTTTTGAAAGGCCTAATCTGTCTAGCGAATGAACTAGTGTATCAACCGACCAATCAATCTCAGACATTAAATCGGCAAATAATCCTTGTCCGGTATAATTTTTAAATCGGTCAGAGACGGCAATAGGCACGTGTGGCATGGTATGGGCCAGATATAGGAAGAAGGGTGATTTTTTATTTTTTTCTATAAAAGAGATGGCTCTCTCCGTATATTGCTTCGTTAAATTTTCCTGATCCTTAAGCGTGTTTAACAGCGCAAAAGTATCTTTATTCAAGATGAGTGGAAGCGTGGGAATTGATTTTTTCCAATTGGTAGCCGGGGCACCGTCGTAATGAACAGGCCACATATCATTGGAATAGGGTATACCAAAATATGAATCAAAACCCTGATTTAAAGGCATAAAAACAGGATTGTCACCTAAGTGCCATTTCCCTACTGCCCCTGTTTTGTAACTTTTTTGCTTTAATAATTCTGCAATGGTAACCTCATCTGGACTCAGGCCTACTTTAGAATTCGGGAAATAGGCTCCTGATACACCCATCCTGTTAGGGTAACAACCTGTTAGAAGTGCAGCCCTTGAGGCACTGCATACAGCCTGAGCACTCAGAAAATTGGTAAAACGCATTCCCTTTGAAGCCAGTCTGTCTAACGCCGGCGTTTTATATCCTAAGGCACCATAACAGGATAAATCACCATATCCTAAATCATCCATGTAAATTAAAATGATATTTGGATTTTTATCAGTCTTTTTCTCAGCAGGTGGCAGGAAAAAGGAGATAACAGCCATGAGGAAGGGTAACAAATAAAGCATAAAAAGAAATTTATATTTTTAAAACAAGTAAAATAAGAAAAGAACCGCAAACATTTCCTTTGTGATGCAGAAAAAAAATAGCACTTTTGTTCATCAAATTATTAAAACTTTTACCAAGCTCACCATGAAAAACGAAATTTCTATTGTAAACATCTTATTGATTTTAGCCGTGGCTTTTCTGCTTGTTGATAAATTTATCAGCACAGGCAAAGGTTCTGCAGCTACAAATACCGTTTCAGCAAGTTCAGAAATACCTGAAGGATCCATTGTATATGTCAATACTGACAGCCTTCTTTCTAATTATGACTATTTTAAGGATGAGGCTGCTAAATTAGAACAAAAAGGTAAAGAAGCCGAAGCAGCGCTGCAAGCAAGAGGACAAGCATTGCAAAGAGAATTTGCACTGGCACAAAACAAAGTGCAAACAGGAACCTTAACTCCTCGTCAGGTTCAGGAAGAAGAACAGCGTTTAATGCAAAAACAACAAAGCCTTGCAGCAGAACAAGAAAGACTTGGACAAGGACTGATGGCTGATCAGCAAACCTTACAAGCTATCATTCAAACTAAACTTAAAGGGATCCTTGAAGAAATCAGAAAAGAGAAAGGCTATAAGTATGTTTTAAATTATGCTACAGGTACAGGTGTACTCATGGTAGATCCAAGTTTAGACATAACGAAGTCTGTTGTAGAACGGTTGAATAATAAGGAAAAATAAGGTTACCAACATATAGTTGTGGAAAACTAATCAGTTTTCCACAACAACAATTTGTTTTAATAATTTTACTAACAAAACAAATAATTTTTATTTTAAATACAAATAACTGATAATCAATATTTATTAAAATATTATTTAATATATTTTTGCCTGATAAAATGCGCTAATTAAAAGTTATCCACAGTGTGTTAAAATTACGTTACATTAAAAATTTGTATAATTCAAATACGTAGATTATCTTGCAGCCGTTTTAGAAGAAACACGAATCCTGACTACTCCCACTCCCTGGAAAAGAAAAAAACTGGCCCAACAATTACTTAGTTGAGGTGGATTTTGTTATGTTTATTTAATCAATGACTGGAAATTTAAAAGAGCTATGGGAACAACTTTGATGCTAAAAAAATCGGAACAAAAAATTGAAAAATCGTACAGCTACGAGGAGGCACTTGCTGCGGCGACATCCTATTTCGGGGGTGATACACTGGCTGCCAGTGTATGGGTGAACAAGTATGCACTAAAAGATTCATTTGGAAAAATTTACGAAAAATCTCCAGATGATATGCACAAAAGAATTGCAAAAGAAATAGCAAGGATAGAATTAAAATACCCAAATCCTCTTTCCGAAGAGGAAATTTATCATCTTTTAGCCGATTTCAAGTATATTGTTCCTCAAGGCAGCCCTATGGCAGGAATCGGAAATAATTTCCAGGTTTCTTCACTTAGTAATTGTTTTGTCATAGGAATGGGCGCCGACTCCTACGGTGGCATCATCAGAACCGACGAAGAGCAGGTTCAATTGATGAAAAGAAGAGGCGGTGTCGGTCATGACCTTTCGCATATTCGTCCCAAGGGCAGTCCAGTGATGAATTCTGCACTATCTTCTACTGGCATTGTTCCTTTTATGGAGCGTTATTCAAATTCAACCAGAGAAGTTGCCCAAGATGGTCGCCGAGGTGCTTTGATGCTATCGGTTTCCAGCATTCACCCCGATGCAGAGGACTTTATTGATGCAAAATTAGAGCAGGGAAAAGTTACAGGTGCCAATGTTTCAGTCAGAATTGACGATGCATTCATGCGTGCAGTGATTTCAGGTAAAAAATATACCCAACAGTATCCAATAGATAGTAAAAATCCAACTTTTACTAAAGAAATTGATGCTTCTAAACTATGGGATAAAATAATTTATAATGCCTGGAAATCGGCAGAACCCGGGGTGTTATTCTGGGATACAATCATCAGAGAATCTGTCCCCGACTGCTATGCCGATTTAGGTTATAAAACCGTATCTACCAATCCCTGTGGTGAAATCCCATTATGCCCTTATGATAGCTGCCGATTGCTCGCTATCAACCTTTACAATTACGTCGTAAATCCTTTTACTCCCGAAGCCAGTTTCGATTTCCAGTTATTTGCAAAGCATGTGCAGATTGCGCAAAGGATTATGGATGATATCATTGATCTGGAAATTGAAAAAATAGACGGAATCCTTGAAAAAGTAGGTCGTGATCCCGAAGATGATACCATGAAAGCAGTAGAAAGAGGTCTTTGGGAAAAGGTTAAAAAGACTTGTATCAATGGCCGCAGGACTGGCGTGGGTATAACAGCTGAGGGTGATATGCTTGCTGCACTTGGTTTGCGATATGGTTCTGAAGAAGGTTCAGCAAAATCAGTGGAAATTCATAAAACATTAGCCATTAATGCCTACAGAAGTTCTGTGCATTTGGCAAGAGATCGCGGAAGTTTCCCTGTTTTTGATGCAGAAAGAGAAAAAAACAATCCGTTTATTAATCGTTTACGTGAGGCTGATCCTGCTTTGTATGAAGAAATGCTGGTTCATGGACGACGAAATATTGCCCTTTTGACTATCGCTCCCACTGGTACTACCAGTCTGATGACTCAAACAACCTCGGGAATTGAGCCTGTATTTATGATTTCATACACCAGAAGACGTAAGGTAAATCCAAACGATCCTGATGTGGAGGTAAATTTTATTGATGAGGTAGGAGATCACTGGGAAGAATTTCATGTTTTTCATCATAAATTTTTAGACTGGCTTCAAATAAATGGATATGATGTCGATAAGGTAAAAAAATTACCCGCAGCAGAACTCGATAAAATAATTGCTACCAGCCCCTATTACAAGGGTACTGCCAACGATGTGGACTGGGTTCAAAAGGTAAAAATGCAAGGTGCAATTCAAAAATGGGTAGATCATTCCATTTCTGTAACAGTGAATGTTCCTGAAGACACCTCGGTAGAGATGGTTCGTCAGATTTATCTGACTGCCTGGGAAGAAGGTTGCAAGGGATGCACGATTTACAGAGACGGTTCTCGTTCCGGAGTACTTATTTCTGATAAAAAAGAAAGTTCCGCCGAAAATCCAGTTTCTTCTTTCCCTGAAACATCTTCTCCGAAACGTCCTGCCATTCTGGACGCAAAGGTTGTAAGATTCATGAATAATAATGAACCTTGGATGGCAGTAATTGGACTTTTACACAACAGACCCTACGAAATATTTACTGGTGCGGCTGTTGACATCTTCAAATTCCCCGATTATGTTAATCAGGGATGGGTTATTAAAGCCAAAGATGATCAAGGTAATAATCGATATGATTTCCAGTTTACCGATAAAGATGGTTATAAAATTACCATTGAAGGATTATCCCGTTCTTTTAATAAAGAATTCTGGAATTATGCCAAGCTTATCTCTGGGGTACTGAGACATGGAATGCCCTTGCTCAATGTGGTTGATTTAATTTCCGGATTAAACGTGGAACAATCTTACATTAATACCTGGAAAAATGGGGTTATCAGATCACTGAAAGCATTTATCCCCGATGGTACCATTGCCTCTGAAGCTGAATGTCCTGAATGTTCAGACCCAAATGGATTAATTTTCAAAGAGGGATGCCTTATCTGCAAGAGTTGCGGATTTTCAGAATGTAATTAATAAGATTATCCTATTTTAAATATTAAAGCGTATTACCGCCCAAAAGCTGTAATGCGCTTTTTTTTTTGAAAAGTAAATAAATAACTATTCATACCATGATGAAAATAATAGCTAGTATATTTGTGTTTATAACTAAACCATCATAAGTTTAAAGGAATGTCAACCTATGCTAATTTCAACGGTCAAATCATGGAGGCATCTGACGTGAAGCTTTCTGTTACAGATTTGAGTATCTTAAGGGGTTACGGAATTTTTGATTATTTCTTAGTAAGGGAGAAAATTCCAATGTTTTTAGAGGATTATCTGGCCAGATTTTATCGCTCAGCCGAAATTTTAGATCTTCAAATTCCAGTTGAAAAAGAGGAAATGGGACGACTAATCTATCAATTGGTCGATGCAAATAATATGCCCGATGCAGGGATCAGGCTTTTATTAACCGGAGGATATTCCATAGACGGTTATACCCCATCTTCCCCAAATTTTATGATCCTGCAACATCCCGTTTCCTGGGTTCCTCAAAAAGACTACCAAAATGGGATTAAGTTAATCATGCACTCCTTTCAAAGAGAACTGCCAGAGGTTAAATCTATTAATTATTTAACAGGCATCAAACATCAGAAAGAAATGATTTCTGCAGGTGCTGGTGAAATTTTGTATCATGACGGACAATATTGGAGAGAAACCGTAAGAGCCAATGTATTTTTCGTCATAGACAATGAAATTTTTACCCCAGCCGAAAAAATACTGAAAGGCATAACGCGTAAGCAAGTTTTGCATTTAGCATCGAAATCATTTAAAATTAACGAGACGGAGATTCCTTTAGCATCATTAGAGAAAGCATCTGAAATGTTTATTACTTCTTCAACCAAAGGCGTCCTTCCCATAATAAAAGTAGATGATAAAATAATTGGTCAGGGAAAACCAGGACCTGTAACTACTGCCTTACTTTCGGCCTGGGAAAAACATGTTCAGTCACATATCCACCATCAAAAGAGTCTTTTAGTAAAATAAATCAAGATTAAATGATGTCTATTACGAATCTGATAACACCAGAACAACTTTCTGGTATGGATAGATTATACAGAATGAATCTGATTAATTCCATTTCAGGATTTAAACAACCCTTTTTGGTAGGGTCTATAGATGGTAGGAACAGAACAAATCTGGGTTTATTTAATTCTTTGGTTCATATTGGCGCTCAACCTGCCAGATTAGGTTTTTTCATACGGCCACTTACTGTCCCCAGACATACATACCATAATATCTTGGAGCGAAAATATTTTACAATCAATCTGGTTAAAGAGGAATATATTGATGCCTGCCATCAGGCATCGGCAGACTATCCATGGGGAGTTTCGGAATTTGACAAAACCGAATTAACCCCCGTTTTTTCTGAATCGTTTATAGCCCCTTATGTTGCGCAATCTGCTATAAAGCTTGGTATGCAACTGGAAGAAGAACAGAAGTTAGTATGCAATGGCAATATATTAATTGTTGGAAAGGTTATAGAAATATATGTTCCTGAAAACAGTATTTTGCCCAACGGCAGCATTGATATAATAGGACAAAAAACGGCTGGTGTCATCGGATTAGACACCTATTTCACCTCGGAAGTTAAAAAGGTTTTACCTTATGCCAGACCTAAATAAATAAGATACATTGTCAAAGGTTAGAAAAGTATTTATTTGTAGTTCTTGTGGAGCTCAGTCACCAAAATGGACGGGCAAATGTCCTTCTTGTGGCGAATGGAATACTTACCAGGAGGAAGTCCTGCAAAGAGATACTTCTGCCGAACCCGGAAGAAATGCATGGAAAAATGGCACCTCCCATGAAATTCTCCCCCAACCTATCGCACTTCCTGATATTCAGGCCAATGATACCCCCAGATTAGTTACGAGTGATGAAGAACTAAACAGGGTTCTTGGAGGTGGTATAGTAAGAGGTTCTCTGGTCCTAATTGGAGGTCAGCCTGGCATTGGAAAATCAACCTTGCTTCTTCAACTTGCCTTACAAGTCAACGCTAAGGTCATTTATGTTTCAGGAGAGGAAAGTGAAGAACAGATAAAAATGAGGGCGGACCGCCTGGGTGGAAATCCCGCTCAATGTTATATATTAACGGAGACAAATGCAACCCGAATATGCACCCTGGCCTTAGATTTTCAACCCGATTTAATTATTGCCGATTCCATTCAAACACTTTCTGTACCCTTTCTGGATGCGATGCCAGGAAGCATTTCCCAGATAAGAGAATGTGCGGGTGAATTTCAAAGATTTGCTAAAAGCACCCATATTCCCGTTTTCCTCATTGGCCATATAACCAAAGATGGTACCTTGGCTGGACCAAAACTTTTAGAACATATTGTGGACACTGTACTACAATTTGAAGGAGAACAACAATATACTTATCGCATACTCAGAACTTTAAAGAATCGATTTGGATCGACTGACGAGATGGGAATTTATGAAATGCAGGCGGGCGGATTACGCCAGGTATCAAACCCTTCCGAACTATTACTCTCTCAGCACGAAGAAACATTGAGTGGAAGTGCCGTTGCTGCAACGCAGGAAGGAATGCGCCCCATGCTCATTGAAACTCAGGCATTAGTATCGAAAGCTGTCTATGGTACACCTCAAAGATCGGCGACTGGTTTTGATTTAAGGAGATTAAGTATGCTTTTGGCTGTACTCGAGAAAAGGGGCGGACTACCCTTTGGGCAACGCGATGTATTTTTAAATATTGCCGGAGGAATAAGGGTTGATGACCCTGGTATCGATTTAGCCATTGTCGCTGCGCTCATCTCCTCTCTTGAGGATGTTCCCATTCCCCAAAAAAGTTGTTTTGTTGGAGAGGTTGGACTTTCAGGAGAAATAAGGGCCGTTAACCGAATTGAACAAAGGATTCAGGAAGCAGACCGTTTGGGATTTGAGACCATTTATCTTTCCAAATATAACCTAAAAGGCCTTGACACCCAAAGGTTTGGCATAAAAATTCATTCCTTTGGAAGATTAGAAGAATTATACACCGTCCTTTTTACTTAATCCCATTTATCCTAAAACACCATGGAAGAGGTTGAAATAAACGCTAATAAATTTCCTAAACCAACCCTTTTTTACGATGGTGTTTGCCAACTTTGTCATTTTTCAGTCCAGTGGATCATTAAACATGATAAAAAAGGTATTTTTAGGTATGAAAATTTACAGTCTGAAGCAGGACAGAATATATTAGAGAAAATACCAAGCTCACTGCTAAGCTCAGATAGTGTCATTTTAGTATTAAACGGACAGATTTACCTTTATTCCGATGCCTCGCTCATGGTTTTAAAACAATTGGGAGGAATCTATGGCTTTCTTGGAAAAACAGGAATGTTGGTTCCTTTATCTATTCGGAATGCTATTTATCGGTTTATTGCGAAAAACAGATATCAATGGTTTGGCAAAAGAGAAGTATGCGAGCTTCCTCCAAAGCAAGAGGACAATGCCTTTTAAAATCAATTGAACACAACTTCCATTAAATAGAAATTAAATGGAAAATCAAATTCATATTATCTTGTGTCTTTCCAAATATAGTTTAATTCAATGTAATTAACCTATTCCACTATTCTAAGGCCTGCCCAAAAGTAATGCAATTATGATCTGGATCTAGAAGTGAAAACTCTTTTTGTCCCCATGGCATCTTTTTCAAGGGTGCATTAGGATGAATGACCACATTTCTCTCCAATAGTTGTGTATATAAAAGGTCAATATTATCTGTCCTGATATAAATTTGTCCATCATTTTGCAATGGATCCAATGTTTTAAATTCAAAAAAATGAATTTCTATATCATCTTTTTTCAACATCAGATAATCGCCATAATCATATAATTCCATAAAGTCCAATTCTTCTATATAGTACTTTTTAGTCTGAGCCTTGACACGCATAGGTAGCTTAGGTATCACAGAAGTAAGCATGATGAATATTTTTTTATCAAGTTAAATCAATATCTATAAGAAATCAGGCAACTTTTTTCAATACCCTGGATTTTGCTTTAGATTTGGATTAGCAATTATTTCTCGGATAGGAATGGGAAAGATGGACCTAAAATCATCTATCTTAAGAACTGATTTTACCTTCCTAGTTCTGGCCAAATCAAAATATCTGTGTCCTTCAAAATTTAATTCTGCTCTACGTTCATTTAAAACAGCATTTAAAAAATCAGTGGGAGTACTAACCTGATTCGGAGATAATACTGATAACCCACGTTTGAGTCTTAAAAAATTGAGGTCTGCCAATCCTTTTAGATTACCTAAAGCTTCAGCCCTGATGAGGTACATTTCTGCAAATCGTATGATGTAAGCAGAATTGTCTTTTGAGGCTTCCCCCCGATACTTTTGAGTCCGCCCGTCTGGTAATATGGTAACATCATTATTTTCAGAAGAAAAATCAACCAGGCTATTTCTTACATCACCCACTCTTGAATTAAAGAATTCCTGTAAATTTTTAGATGCCAAATACCCCAATTCTGGTCTAATAGCGTCAGTCCTACTAAAGGTTGCGCCATTATAACCGCTCCTGTTTTGACTATCAAAAAGTAATTCAAAAACAGACTCAGAACTTAATTTTGAGCGATAGATATCAAGAAATTTTGTAGCGTCTAATATTTGAAAATCATTTGAACCAATAACTTTAGTGGCGTATTCTGCCGCTTTTTCATAATCTGCTTTATACAAGAATATTCTTGCTAACAAGGCATTGACAGCGTTCAGATTAATAAAAGATTTATCCTTAACACTTTGATCTAACAAACTGGCCGATTTGGTCAATTCTGAAATTATAAATTGATAAGTATCCGAAACGGTTGCTCTGGAAGGTTGATCTTTGATTTCTTGTGGAGTTTGAACAATAGGAATTCCCGCACTGGACGCCATATTCCAATGCTCTCCATAATATCTTAAGAGATCGAAATGTGCCATAGCTCTAATTGCTCGTGTTTCACCTTCAAGATGATTTTTCACTTTCGTGTCCAAGTCTTCTATGGTAGGAAGAAATTTTAAGGCCAGATTCGCATTAGCGATAACCCGATATATGGAAGTCCATATATTTTCAGAAATGACATTTGCCCCAGTAACCTCTTTATTGCCAATTTGATCTAAGGAGAGATTTTGATAACCACCCGTTGTGGCATTATCTGTATGACCTTCAGAGGATAACAAAAAAGATTCTCCATAATAACCAGGCTGTTGTAAAGTACTATAAAGACCAATAACAGCAGCTTCAAGACTGGCGCCATCTTTTATAGCACCTTCTACATTTAAGAAATTAGGAGAGTTTTCATCCAAACAAGCTGGAAGAGAAGACAAAATAAACAGATTTATAAAGAATATAATTTTTTTCATTTTTTTAAATTAAAATTTCAAACTAAATCCTATTAAGAAAGTACGAGCTGAAGGATAGGCACCATAATCGACGCCAGCCGTTCTGTCAGCAAGTCCGCCATTGGAAGAAACCTCCGGGTCAAATCCTTTATATGAGGTAAGTATCCATAGATTTTGAACTTCCGCATAAATTCTTACCGAACTGAATTTTCCAGGATTTGGCAAGGAATAACCAGCATTGATATTTTGAATTCTAAAAAAGGAGGCATTTTCAACCATTTGAGAAGAATTGAGGCCCAAATTTAAATTTATGAAAGATGCTCTGCCGTATTCCGTATTATCACCGGGTTTTTTCCATCTTTCTCTAACATTGAGGGTATTATTGGCATATATGGAACTGAGTCCCCCGTCATTACTCCAGCCTAAATTTTCAGTGGTACCTCTGATTAGATTATACACCTGATTTCCCACAGAAAAACGAGAAAATATACTAAAATCCAGATTTTTCCATTTAAACACATTGGTAAGACCGCCGTACCAATCGGGCATTGCCTTTCCAATAATTTGAGCGTCATCATAATCGATATTTCCGTCTTCATTAAAATCTTCGAATTGAACATCTCCAGTTTCAGGGTCAACGCCCAAATACTTTAGGCCAAGGAATGAACCCACTGGATAACCAATCTGGAGAATATGAGTGGCCTCTAAATCGTCATAAGCATTTAAAAAAACGCCATCACTATTTAAACTTTTTATTTCATTATGAATCCATGTTGCATTAAAATTTAGATCCCAAGTAAATATTTTTTTATTAACCAAGGATGCATTGACATTAAATTCCAATCCTACATTTTGAACCTCGCCTCCATTTCTCGTTATGGAAGTAAACCCAGTTGTTGCAGGAATTAGGTCTTCACTAAGTAAGTTATATTTCAAGGAATTAAAAAATTCTATAGAGCCCCCAATTTTACCATCAGCCATCTCATAATCTATCCCAATATTAAACATACTATTAGTTTGCCAGGTTAGATCAGGATCTGCTAAATTCCTAAGTTGGTAACCGGATCTTCCTGCATATCTTGATGCTGCATAAAAGGTAATATTTTGAAAATCACCAATTTCCTGGTCTCCGGTAAGTCCTGCACTCATTCTAACTTTGAAGTCTGAAAAAACTTGTTTAAGACTATTGAAAAATGGTTCTTTGCTTATTCTCCAAGCGACTGCTCCAGAGGGAAAGAAACCAAATCTATTGTTTTTGGAAAATCTGGAAGATCCATCTGCGCGCGAGGTGAAAGTAAATAAAAACCGATTTTTGATATCATAATTAATCCGGCTTATAAAAGACAATAGGGCAAAGGAAGTTCCTTCAGAAGTGGCATTTATAATATTAGCGGCACTGGAAATACGTTCGAGGGCACCGGGTGGAAAACCTTGACCCACTGCATTTGAGCGATTAATTTGAGTTCTTTGCATGGTAACACCACCTAACAGAGACAGGGTATTGCCATTCTTAGTATCAGCAAAATGTAAAGTATTCTCATTCAACCAGGTAACATTCCTAAAATTTCCTTCATAAGATTCTCCACCGAAAGCCTCAGCATCGGCTGTCAGGGGAGATTTAAACTGGTTATCAAAATTAAAATTTACATCAGCAGACAAGGACGATTTAAAATAAAGTTTATTTGAAAATTTATATTCTCCTGCTAAAGTTCCTAAAGCCCGATAGCCATTTGTAAAAGCCCTGATTTCTTTTGCTGATTTAACGGGATTATCAGAAAGCCAATTTGCCTGATAGTCTTCAAAACTTGCATAGGAACCATCTTCTTCGAAGGGTGGCATAAGAGGTGAGGCACCTAAAGCATTGGTAATAATACCTGTGTAAGTATTGTCATTAAAACTCCGCCTATTCTTTGAATAAGTTGTATTAAAGGTAACTCCAAATTTAAATCTGGAATTAATTTCATGGTCCAGATTCAAACGATAATTAAATCTCTTATAATAATTTTCGATAATCACCCCTTGCTGATCAAAATAGCCCAGGCTTGTAAAATATTTTGTTTTTTCATTCCCTGCTCGAAAAGAAAATTCATAATTATTTATGGGTGCCAGGCGGGAAACCTCATTAAGCCAATTGGTATTAAGCTCTGAAGAAAGGTCAAAATTATCCAATGGATCAGTCAAAACAGAAGGATCAAAATTATCGCCAAAATAGGAAGGATCTTTTTTGAAAATGGCCAGATCATTTGCTCTGGCTTCTTCTATCAGGTTAACCATCTCCTTTGAATCCATAAATTTTATGGGTCTGGCTATCTGTTGAATACCTGAATAAATATTAAAATTAGCCTCTTGCCTGCCCGATTTACCTCTTTTTGTTGATATTAATATGACTCCATTCGCTGCTCTTGCGCCGTAAATGGCTGCTGCGGAAGCATCTTTCAATACCTCTATGGATTCGATATCATTTGGATTAATATCGGATATGGAACTTAAAGTTTGACCAGAACCTACTTTTTGCCCTTGCAGATCAAAGGATGTGGACAAACCTGAGTTACTTTCGCTCAACAAAGGGATTCCATCAACCACATATAATGGTGCATTATTTCCTCTAACATTCACTAAAAGACCTGCGCCAGGTGTTCCAGAGGCACTCATCACATTCAAACCTGCCACTCTGCCCTGCATGCTATTTGCCAGATTTGAAACGGGTTGATCTTGAATATCTTTACCCTTCAAGGAAGAAATAGCTCCAGTGATTTGACTTTTGCGTTGACTTCCATACCCGATAACTACCACTTCATCCAGTTTTAAATCTTCAGGTTCTAAAATTATATCCCAAACTGTTTGATTGCCAACAAGGATGATTTTTGATGAAAATCCAGTATATGAAATAATTAGCGTTACATTGGGATCTGTTTTTAACTGAAAATTCCCGTTTATATCCGTAATGGTACCTTGTTCACTACCTTGTACCAATATGGTTGCACCTATCAGCGGTTCTTGATTCATGTCAGTCACCTTTCCTTTAATTTCAACCGTCTGTGATTGTAAAAATTGAGAAAAAAAGAAGTTAAAAATGAAAAAGGCAAAAGTGTTAAGAAAATTTATTTTCATCGGATACATTTAAGATATTAAAATCTGGTACTGGCAATTGATTCGTAAATTTAAAAACGGGCATTTATCTGGTTTAATACTTGTTCGGCCGCAATTCTCCCTGTTTGGGCACCACCATTCATATATCCTTGAAACTGAATACTGCAATGTTCCCCTGCAAATAAAATATTTCCCTCAGGCTCTTTTTCTATTCCTCCAAAAGCAGACCATTGTCCAACTTTATAAGAAGTATAAGAACCAAGGTTAAAATAATAATCTTGCCAGGAAAATTTATGAATCATATTGTTACTTTTTTTTTCGAAACCTGGCCAGATAGATTCCAAGCCTGGCATATATTTTTCTTTTATTTCAGAAGCCCTCATAATAGCGGCATCATTACCGATGTCGGCACCTCCAAAGATGGTCAAGGTACCAGCAGAGCCAGGTTGAAGACGGCTACTATCCCAGGTTGAATAGGCAGGTATGTCTGCAACCATTCCTCCATGTGATGCATAATCCCTCCAAATGCGTTCTTTCATACCAAGAATAATTTTACCCCCATTACCATATCCCAAATGATGTATGCAATCCTTTTTAGTTTCAGACCAATTGAAACCTATGGTTTTCACCTCCCTAAGTTTTGTAAAGGGAATAGCAAGAATTAAATAATCGGCTTTCACCATTTTTTTATCCCCGAGGAATTCAAAAACAGCAGTAAAAGAATTTCCTTTATTTTTATGAATTTCTATGAGCGAATAGCCAAAATTAATTTGATCTTCCAGCGATTTATACATCGCTTTGGTAAGTGCCTCGCTTCCACCCTTTATTTTAAAAACTTCTGACTGATCTTCCGTTTCCGATTGAGCATCTTCTGGCAGTTGGAGCAATAAAAAAAGATTAACAGCCGACTGATACTTAGCATCCATCGTATAATAACCAGACATTTGGTATGAGTAGTAAGATTTCAACCAACCTTTTATGCCAATGCGATCCAGATATTGAGGAATAGAAAGATGATCAATCTCAGACCAATTTTTATTATCCTTATAAGTTATGTCCTCTAAGTTTCCTGGAAATCGTTCTAAATCAAGCCTTAATTTGTCTGCAAAAGGCATTATTTCATTTACCAAATCATTTTCAGTAAATTTTTTGCCATTGAAAAAAAGAACTTCATCAAGGGAAGGGTCATCCTTGCGTAAATCGACGAGATCCAGCTTAAATTCCTTTGTCAGAGAAATTATATCATGATGATAAGTGTCAATAAATTCACCACCCAGTTCGGTATTTAATTCTGGGGCAAAATAATTATTTAGTGTCATCATACGACCACCAGTCCTGTTAGAAGCCTCAAAAAGGCTGGCCTTTATCCCCTTTTTCTTTAAAACATGTAATGCATTTAATCCAGCAATCCCTGCACCTACCACTACAATATTGGGTGCTTTGGGATGTTTAAGAGGAGCATGAGGTATCAATAATCCAGCAGAGAGCGTACTCATCTGATACAAAAACTTCCTTCTGGAAGCATAAAAAGATGGGTCATTTTTAATCCATGCCTTAATAGTAGCCTGTTGGATTGTTTTTTTAAAATTCCATCTCATAAAGGGTGAATGAAAAATCAGTAAGGAGTTTAGTATAATTTAAACAAAATAAATAATTTTTGTCATAAAACG
>Ga0214921_10002809_pt1 | contig 27581 bp, 40 predicted proteins | sample LL1505_MetaG_FD_177992 | JGI IMG/M metagenome (GOLD analysis project Ga0214921, IMG submission 177992) | Freshwater microbial communities from Lake Lanier, Atlanta, Georgia, United States - LL-1505 | ecosystem: Environmental > Aquatic > Freshwater > Lake | place: USA: Georgia | collected... | reverse complement strand
GGCCAGTGCGGCCTCTTTGGTTTCAAACCTGCCACTGATAGGCGTTTGGTGTGCGCCGCGCACAATAAACCAACCTGCCAAAACGCTGTTATAGATAACTTTCATATCACATGCTCCAGTAGGATTCTGACGAGGGCGAGCAGAAGTAAGGCGTGTTCACATCTTCCATGAACTTTTGGCCAGTCATCAAGTTGGTCTTTTCTACCATAGGAGCCTGGTAGTGCTTGGTGTCCACAATGGTCAAGTCATTCACTGACCAACCTGCTTTGTTGCACAGCCGAGTACGGGTGGCACGAGCGGCACCAAACGTCTTGTATGCACGGGTTTGGCGGGGACCGTCTGTAACGATGTGTCCGGTACCTTTTGCGACTATGTAAAACATTCTGGCTCCTTTGTTGTCTATGTGTGTATTATAGCAGTTTGGGAATTATTGGTCAACCAAAAGTGTATTCCCGCACCCAATCAAACCGGGTGGTAGCCGGCATCCACTTGAATTCAGCCTGCTTGGGAAAGGGCTTTTCAAAGTCAAAGCACACCATAACCCAGTTTGGCTCAGGGCTGAACCTAACAGTCTTGGCAACCCGGACGACTTCGACCATCCGGCCGTCTGCCATCTTTGCTACTTTGATCATTGTGTGCTCCTTTGTTGCTGTCTATGTGTATATTATAGCAAATCGGGCATTATTGGTCAACCAAAAAAAAGTAGTACTAAAGTATTAGTCTATAGCCCTGCGAAACACAATTTCCTGCTGGGCAAAGGCCTGAATTTCCCAGGGCTGTTGCAGGTATGGTGTTTTCTTTGAGTAAAATCTGCCTTGCCATGTGCGGCCTCGGGGCGTGATTTTTAGCACACCTTTGGCCAACTGCCGCACATGCACCAGTTCGTGAGCCAAGGTGGAGCCCAGGGTGTGAAAGTTCCGTGTGGGTTTTATCACCACAAGATAAGTGTCAATGCCCAGCATGGGCACAGTACTGCCCATGTCCTCAAGCTCGTGATCCATTTTGACCATTAACAATTTTTTACAATTGGTAAGTCCTAACTGACCAAGCATACTGGGCAAGATACTTTCGATGAACTTTTTGGTCTTGGGACCTGCTTCAACGTAAAATTCCATAAGCACCTTTTTGTTATAAGTGCTGATTGTAGCACTTCAGGAATTTGACGTCAATTACAACAAAAGTTTTACCACCAATCCGGTGGTGTAAATCACTAGTACTATGGCATTAACTGCTATCAAGCTGGCCTCACGCCACATGATACTGACTGTAAGCCACAGCACCGTTCCAATGTTTAGCAAGATAGGACCCAAGGGATAGATGTTGAGTGACGTGCATAATGCACCTGCGCAGATCACCGTTGTGGCAGCCCATTTGATATACCAATCTAGTTTTTTCATTTTAGTAATCCACGTTGTTGCAACATCTTCATAGCTGTGGTCACTGACTGTTCCCAACTGAATTCTTTGCGAATAATTTCACTGTTGGCCACAGCGTTTTCTTTTAATTCTGTGTAATTTTCACGGGCATACGTCAAGGCTTGCCCAATGCTGTTGACTCTGGGCTGTGCCCACTGTCCCCAGTCCTGGTTATTAGTGGGATAGTAATGTGTGTACTCTGGGCAGGCTATGGGAACCATATCATACTCCACAGGCACCACACTGCTTGTGATTTTGTTGAGAAATTCTGTGTGACCACTGTACATGGTTGTTATGATTGGCATGCCGGCCGCGGCAGCTTCAATCAACGGCAGTCCCCATCCTTCACCCTTGCTGGGCAACACAAACACATTGGTGCGTTGGTACAGCAATGCTAGTTCGTTTTCGGGTATTGAGCCATACCATGCATTGACATTTTTTAATTGTAAACGAGCAGCGTGTTCACGAATTTGTTGTTGTTTCTTTTCGTGATTTTCAAAATGATTGGTTTTGATCCACAGCTCGGTTGAAGGGTCGTTGCCAAGTACTTGTGCCCAAGAGTCAACAGTTTCAGTTATGCTTTTTCTTTCTTCGTATTTGCCAGTGAGCAGGTAACGAAATACACCATCAGTTGCAGGCGGATGCCAAGGATGGAATCGGCTGGCATCAACTCCTTCTGGGACCACATCGCATCGTGCAGGATCAATTCCATTTTTTATTAGCACATCTCGTCCCCACGCACTAGGAACCCACACTATATCTGCGGTAAACATATCGCGCATGACAGTGGGCGGCACAAGAGTGCTTTCAAACACTATCCATTGCAGATTTATTCCACGAAAATACTTAGGCAAGCTAACAAAGCAAATGTTAATATCATCTGGTTCACTTTTGTCCACTGCTGCCTGCATTGCTTGTTGATCGTTGAATTGTACTTCTTCTACCAGTTCGTTCCAATGGGAAAGTTTTAAAAGTGCATCGGCAAATTTGGTATAATGTACGCCAATTCCCAAATTGTTGCGTATTCCTATCAATCTAATTTTCATGGGCAAATCTCATGGTTTCTACTGACTATTTTGTCTCTCATGGTAAATACTGAGAAGGAGAAAACCATGTCCGAACTAATGACAAAATTATTAGAACGCCTGGGCGAAATGTTTCCCGATTCGGGATACCAGTCTAAACTGGAAGCATATATTACCAGCAGACGTCCAACTGACGTATTTGATGTTGAACGATTCCAAAGAGAGTTCAGCCAAGAATTTAAAGGGTTCATATGATCGCTAAATTTTTTAATCGTGTGTTTGAAATGCTGGTAGCTTGGGGTGACACTATTCATTCTTACAGAATGAGTCGAGCCAGCCGTACCTGGTACTATTGATATAACCATCCTAGGTTGAGTTTTTGGTGCATCCAACTAAAAACTGGCACTGAAAATTCCAGTGCCCATGTGCCATTCCACCCAAGATAAGTTTGGCCAGGCAATTCGCTAGGCCCAGTCCAATGTGGTGGATATACTGGCGTGTAGACTCCAGCCCACACAAACTGTGGATCAGCAATGCCAAAAAAACTCACGCTCACAATCTCTACAGCAGTGACTGGATCTGAATCCAATTTGTCAACATGATGTACTTGGACTATTGCTCGATCTGTTGCAACAAAGTCAAATTCAAAATCTTGAGTGTGTGTCAACGTTTGGTCAATACTTTTACCGCCCGTAGTCACTATTACCCGTGGTTGATTTATCGGACGCAATCTCACGCTTATTTTAACTGGATAATCAGTAGCCATGTTTATCCCAAACTGTTTCAAGTTCTGGGTATAGTATTCTAGCATTGTAGCCATATACAGTATCCCAGCGGCGACAGTGAGCAACCATGCTGCATAACAATTCATCCGCATTGTTGGGACGGTCACGTTTGAGAATGTTTGTGATCATGTTAATTTGTTGAGCGATATTGTTTTTTAATTGCCCCGGGTCACTAGCATTGTAATCAACATCGGCTATGGTTTCAAACTTTTCATATGATTTTAGATATTGTAATTTAATTTCATCTGGCAAAATTACAGCATCCAAATATTGCGGATCATTAACCAACAAACTCTTTACCAGGAATCCTTGTTCTAGTGCATATTCCAACAGTCCAGCATAATATCCAATGGTCAGTGCGCTCACAGCTGGCCGTAAACTCACTGTGATGTTTGTGCCATCGGCAAATGCTTTGTATTGTGCTAGATGCTTTAGCACCAAGTCAGTATCCGTACCCTGGCGTTGATATGCGTTATGTTGATCTACAGTTTCAATACTGACTTCAATTCCTACTCTTTTAAACTGTGATAGTTTTTCTAATAATTCAGCACGATATACTGTGCCATTTGTGACAAAACTAAAACACACATCAAACCGACCATGTGCAATCATAGTGTTAACTAGATCTTCAAACCGATCTGTCAACAACGTTTCTCCACCCATGAAATGTATATTGTTAAGCCCGGGTAACGCTAACAATTGTGTTTTAAAATTACTCCAAGTTTGGTCATTGTGTGTCCAATCCACACCAAGATACTGCGCACTAGAATCAATGCCCCACTTGACTTCCTGACTGGCAATTCTAGAACTGGCTTGGGCATTGCACATTTTACAAGCCAAGTTACAAAAATTCCCAAGATCAATGTGAATGTCTATGGGGTGAGTGTCAGTTGTACCAGACTGATTGATATGTTGTTGTATGGGACTTTGCTCAAAGCTATCTGCAAACGCCTGCAGAAAAATAGCACTTTTTTGATTGCCTCGCTGGCGGCGACTCATGCCGCCAGCTTGTTCTTCCACATAGCATCTGCGACAAGCAGATACTTTTGATTCTGCTAACACTTTCTGTCTGAATTGCGTTACTGGATCGCTGTTGAACCACTCTGCAATAGTCATACTAGCAATATTATAATTGCCTTGTGAGTATAGTTTGTGATCTTCTTGACAACAGATTCCTAAACTACCATCCCAATAAATATGCAGTTCATACCAAGGAGTATTACAAAAGATATTTTTATTGGTCACGAGTGGTTAGAACTTTGTCTGCCAGTCCATATTCAACTGCGTCCGGTGCAGTCATAAAGTTATCACGCTCCATGTCTGCTCGCAATTGTTCATGACTTTTGCCAGTGTGTTTAACATATATATCAGTCAACACAGTTTTCCAACGCAATAGTTCTCGAGCTTGAATTTCTACATCTGTAGCTTGACCTGATGCACCACCTAGCGGCTGATGGATCATGTGTCGTGCATTGGGCAGAATATAGCGATGGCCTTTGTTGCCTGCTGCGGCCAACAGCGAACCCATGCTTGCAGCCTGCCCCATCACAATGGTATGAATTGCGGGTTTGATAAAGTTCATGGTATCATAAATGGCCATGCCTGCTGTGACTGATCCGCCTGGCGAGTTGATGTACAAGCTGATGGCCTTGTCAGGGTTGTCACTTTCCAAAAACAACAACTGCGCACAGATCAAACTGGCTGTGTGTTGGGCAATTTCGCCGTCCAACATGATCACGCGATCTTTAAGCAGTCGACTGTACAGGTCATAACTGCGTTCGCCTCGAGAAGTGTTTTCAATAACAATAGGTACTAAATTTGACATGGGATTCCTTGTTTAACCAATTTATGTTGTTGCTGAACATAATCAGCAAAATGATTTTTATTATATAATATTTTTTCCTGTAAGTCAACGAATTTTTTCTGCCAGTACACTGGATTTTGACTGCACAACGACACTAAAAATTTAGGTATGTTGTTGGGCTTTGAGAGATCCAAATCTGAAATATCCCCAAAATCATATGTGTAAGTTTCAAATCCTCTTTCAGTCAACCAACGGGTGCCACCATCAGGATCGTATACTAAGAATGGTCTACATCCCACAATAGGCTTGTAGATTTTTTCGCTGACAAAACCAGTTTGATTGATGTCATAAAAAGTTTCAGTAACCACGTTTACTAAATGTCTACACCAGTTGTCAACATGCCCCAAGCTCACTATGTCATTGGGGATACCATAATGATCTCGAGTGGCATTTGGTGCCAAAGAATCGTGGTCTCGATCTTGTGCCAGTGCTTGCACAGCTTGTCCGCTTCCGCCCATACTCACAATACCTTTTTTGACCAAATCCAATGCTTCCAATTTGCTGTATAGTTTTTGTCTGTGCCAATGAGGTTTGCGATTCAAACACATGTAGGCAGTGTCGATTGTGGCAGGATCTATCAATATATTGTGATCAGGCGCCTGCAAAAAATGATCCACAAACATCGCACAAAAATCTACCTGTCCTGTACCTGGGTAATATCCTATTCCAGTTACTGGACGGTCAAACTCCTTGTAACGATCTGGGTACGGTATGGCCGCATCAAGCATGGCAACCAGCACAATCTGATCCCATGGGTTATTGCGAAGCCAAGTCATTACTTGTTCGTGCATGTCTGTTGTGTACCAAACACTGTTGATTACAACTATTTTCTGACTGCTCACAACAAATGGTCTAATAAGATCATTCACAATATCTTGTTCATACTGTTTGAGTGGATACTGTTGCCCCCACCCTTGGTCAAACGTTTTGATTATCATGATCTAAAAATTCATTTAATTGCTGTCTATTGAACAAGGCAATTCGATGTGCTTGTTCCAACAGCATATTCAAACTAACAGGATCCAGCCTGGTTAAAGTGTTGATTATTTTTTGCATGGCCGCCCATCTTGCAGGCCCCTCCAGTTGGTCGTAACGTTCGTCCCAGATTGAATCAAAACTTTGAAAACCCAGTTGTTTGAGATGTTGAATATGGCCAACAGGGCCATGTATCAACCAAGGCTTTGTGCCCATAATTGGCCTTACAGTTTTCTCAGTGGGGAAAAACGTATTACCAAGTGTGTATGTTTCGCACACTAATTCTATAGAAAATTTGTGATAGTGATCAAGCATACTGCGATTGTGTATACCATGATTTGCTTTGTCGCCAAACTGATCTCTGACTGTTCTGTTGTCAATGCTGGCGAATTCAGTGGTGTTAAACCATTCAATTATTTGATTGTGTTGGTCTGTTGGTATCCAGTCACTCAGTGAGTCAAGCATTTTCCACCCAGTTTGATTGAGTATGTTCCAAGGTTCTGGTACCCTGCGACCCTCGGGTGTGTAGGATTTCAATCTACTGATCAAAAATTTATCAGCCCATTGTTGCTGTGTTTGATACAGTATTACATTGCGTGGTATGGTTCCTCGACCCAGAAACAATCCAAACAAACAGTCGGGGTTGCGTGGAAGATGGACCACTGGATCAATTTTATACAAGTAAGACATGCGCCAAAAATGACTGCGAGGAATAGAACACAACCGTGTATTGTATCTAATTTGTTCGGCACTATTGCTCCAGCGAGTGACTGTGACTGTGGACGGATCTTGATTGTGTTGGGCCAGCCAAGCATCAAGCACACCGCTAATGCCCAGGCGTTGCAAGCTAGGCCCTTCACTATTCATGTCTAGCACAAGATCTGTGTTGCCAGGAGTGTTGGCCAACAGTTGTTCTATTTCAGGCTGATTGTACCAGCAATCACCGGAAACTTGTATGGAGATGTTCATTGTGAGTTTACTTATAGTAGAGATAAGTACAGCATATTCTTACGGAACCCCCAATGCGCGATCTACTTAATTTACTTGACGATGTTATCTTAAATGAAGCTGAATTAGCCCAAAGAACATTTTATGACAAATCACGTCTAGAAACTCTTATTAAGCGTCTTAAAGCAAAAGATGATTTTTTAACTGTAGATGGCAAAAAAATTAAAATACCGATAACTAGAGCAGAACTTACAAATCTCATTGATATATTAAAAACCAACTACGATGCCCGGGGTGTGGTTATCAGCAACAACCGAATGCCCACTACATTGGGCGGCGTGCCACTTAACACATTAATGAAAACAAGTGATTTTGGTGGAAGAGCAGGCATCGGTGCGGACGGCGAAGCAGAAGGCAAAGCAAATGTGGGGCCCACAACCGAAGCAATGAAAGCTATTGCTATTTTTACCAGATTGCTCAATAGAAATCAGCCTTCTATTAGTGTTGAAGACTGGCGCCGGGTAGCAGCACAAATGAAAAACAATGCCACTGATGTTAAAGATCCAGAAAAAACTGTATCAACAACACTTAGTGAATTGACTAAAAAAGTGTATGATACTGATAAAAAAGTACAAGATACACTAAAATTAACTATTCAATTGAGTACTCCTCCATTTTTGAGAGCGGTGAATGTAGACCAATCTGATAAACAAGCCTGGGGTATCTTACAAGGTATTTTAAATTATGTAAACACTGAATCGGACGTGCAAAAATACAATAGATTTTTTACTAATAATAATGTTCGAGATCCAGTTAACATTGGTGTAGTTGGCATAGGTGGTGATAAAGTAGATATTCTTGCTACCAGAACTGAGAAGTCAGGTGAAGAAAGGCCACTGAGTCATTTGAGCATGAGTATCAAGGCTGGTAGTTCTATGTATGAACAATCCAGTGGTATGAATGCTGCAGGCATTGAAAAATTATACGACATCTTGGGGTTAGATCCGTTGTCAGCTGCTGATGCCATGCAAGCAACTAATTTTAAATCAAAACAACGCAATAAAGTCGACACTCCCGAAGAAGCCAAAGAGCGTGTGCAGGCTGTAAAAGACATTTATCAGATAATAGGTTCGCAATTGGAGGCCTACATATCCAATAAAAATGATGCTGAAGAAGGCGAGTACCTACGAAATTTTCTCAGTAGATTAAAAAATAGTATTCAAGGTGACAAACGATTAGTTTATGTAAATTTTGATGCTAACGGAACGTATAATAAATTGAATCCTCAGGTGATTGATGCATTGGCTTCTTATGTTGATTTAGGAGTAGTAGTTGATTCTGAATCTAAGTCTACTCCGTATATCTATATCATTGATAAAAATACTGGGAAACCTATAATGCATGTGAGATTGGCTGCTTTAAAATCTGGTAGGATGACCAATACATTTGAGCTGGATTATTTGCTAGATTTAGTTCGTGCTGCATTAAAGAAACAAAATCAAGCACCGGCTCAGCCTCAGCCAGCACAACCCCAGACAGTTGCGCCTACACCAACTGCGGATCAGGCACAAGGCGGAGTAATTGACACCGGAGATCAAGTTAAAGAGCCGACCAGTAGACTCACAGGTCCAGGTGTACGAACAGCAAGAACACAGCCACAACCTCAGATGACTGCCGAAGTACTAGGCAGAAATCTAAGAAAACATTAAATATAAATTGAAAGATTAAAAAATGGCCAATCCACCACCACCATACGCTAACATTACTGGCATCTCACGTGCTGCAATGAAAGACAATGCTCAAGAAAGCATTACCAACTACAACGGTAATGCTCGCCCTGGCGAATTGGTTGTTGATCAAACCACCGATATTTTGTATGTGGGAAATGCGCTGGGACAACTCACTGTGATTGCCACACCATCCGGCACAACCACATGGGCACTGTTAAGTGATAAAAACAATGCATCAGGGCCTGCATCAATTGCACTGGGCACGCTGGCCGGTGCTACTTCACAAGGCATCGATGCAGTAGCAATCGGAAACATAGCTGGTGAAATATCGCAAGGATCTAGCGCAGTAGCAATTGGATATTCTGCTGGCTATACCAATCAAGGTGCGAACGCAACCGCAGTTGGATTGGCTGCAGGATCAGTCAGTCAGGGTGCGTTTTCGGTAGCAGTTGGCATTGGCGCAGGTAACGATGCCCAAGGTGCTAATGCAATTGCAATTGGTGCCTATGCTGCTCAAACAAATCAAGCTGACAATTCAATTGTGTTAAATGCCACCGGCGGAGCACTTGAACAAACTACCCCTAATACATTCACAGTTAAACCTGTGCGAGCTGTGTCTGGCGCAACGCCAGCAGGATTTTACCCCATGTACTACGACCCCACCACAGGTGAAGTTATAGTTATGGTGCCTTAATTTTTAGTCACTGCTGACACATGATCGCAGACGCCTAAAGTTAGGGCTTCTTCGGCGCTGAGCCAGATATCTTGTGGTGGCAATAGATGTTTGCGAATTTGTTCTGGATCTAATCCAGTGCAGGCTTGATAATGTGTGATCATTCTGGCCTGTGTAAGTTCAAACTCTCGCATGGTAGCAAACAATTCATGCACCTTGCCTTCATTGCTCCATGAGAACTGATGGCTTAAGATTGATGTGTTAGGCGTGAGAACTCTGCGTCCCTTGTGGCCGGCAATGAATATCAACAATCCGGCACTTGCGATCACTCCCAGTCCCACAGTCTTTACAGGAATAACTGAACTGTGCATGACATCAATTAAAGCAAAGGCCGAACCCATTTCGCCGCCTTCTGAGCATACCATTAACAGCAGTTCTTTTTTCTTTTTCTTGACCACATGGTTTTCGTGCAAGATCCATTCTATGATGGGCTTGATGTTTTCGTCATCTACCTCCCCCATAAAAACATACATTCCTGCATCAGCTAGGGTCTGGCTGTGTGTTTGCTCAAGTTGAAGAGAGTTGTCTGTGGGCATGATTTAGATATAGGAAAAGGCAGCCTCAGCTGCCTTTTATTTATACGCCGTTTATCGCACTGTAATTTGTCCGATCACAGCATGTGGTTTGAGCAGGGCTTCGTCCCGTTTGCGCTTGTATTCTTCGTTGTCTACATCCAGTAGTTTGAGCTCAGTCTGCGAAGTATTCACAGATTTTGCTGGCTCTGGACGCGGTCCAATCTGTTCCCGACGTTGCTGATCAGCTCGTTCTTGCTGAGCCGCTTCGTCGGCGTGAGTACGATCAAGATCCTGATGTGCTCTTGCGGCACGAAGTTCGCTGTCCTTACGGGCTTGTGTTTGGTTGCGCTCTTTGCGCAGGATGTTGTTTTCGCCCAGTGGGTACCGAATCAACACATACACCTTGTAAGAGCGTCCATCATGTGTGGCACGACTGTCCACACGCTGAGCACCAATCAACTCACCGTTAGCAGTTTTCTGCACAGTCTGCTCAAAACGTTCGTTGAGTGCATCGCCAGAATCAGCACGATAGCTCTTGGTCAAACTGCGAACTCGTGCAGTCATGGTTTCAATCAATTTCTGTTCTGCAAACATGCGAGCCTTGTTGTAGGCCATTTGCTCATCCACAGATGTAGCAGTACCTGCCGCAAACATCATGTCTGCGGTATCTTCGGGCAGTCGCACAAACCATTCAGGCGCAGAAACAACTGCGCGAGCAGGTGCCGCTGGCATGGCATAAGGATGCACAGGTGCTTGATACACCTGCGGTGCCGGCTGTGCCACCACCTGGGGCATGGGAGCCTCAGTTTTTTGAGTGCTTGCACAGGCCACAAGACTGGCGCTGAGTGCAATAGCAGAAAGTTTAACAAGTTTCATACATACCTTTCAGGTTAGTTAACAGATAAAGCATTGTAGCAGATTGATCAAAACTTGTCAACCACTACCCATTTCAAATCGTGGACTCGACAGATCACGCCTTCAAAAGTTCGAATGTCATTACGCACATAGGCACTGTCCAAAAAGAACCTACACGGAGCACCATTGTGCCAAAACTCTCTCGGACGGTCAGGATGTGGACGAAACTGAGCCAGCTCACCTATGGTGCCTGGGTTGGTTTGGCGCAAGGTCTTTAGGTCTGGGTTGTCATTACAGATCAAGGCTTTTTCGCTTATGACCTGACTGCGCCCCACACGCTCACGCACTGAATCCTCGGCTCGTTTTACAGCCGCACCGCAGGCTTCCTCACGTGGACGATCACCTGACCATTCATGCTCACCAAAGGCAGTGTGCCACTCTGGCCCAATCCTCACTCTAAAGTTTACCATGCACTTGCGTCCGCCCGAGAATGCAGGTACAACTTCTGCACGGACATCACTGCGTTCGGCAATCACAACTGCGGAACGGCTCACAGTTTTTTCTTGAAGCACACATTGGTCCGCTTGTGCTATGGTTGCCGCAAGTGCAACAGTCAACATTGATAATTTTAACATGATCCCAGTTCCATTAATTTCTGATTCAACAGCCAATTTGAACGACCCGATCCTACTGAATGTCTGTTGCTGTAGGCATCAGGATCGGTTATCACTTGCCAGGGTTGCAACATGTTGCCTACTCTGGCAAACATCTTGTCATCTCTAGTGGATCTCATACTTTGCAACATGGCAATCTGTTCTGTGCGTTTTCTACAATCAACTTGAAAGTACTCAAGGTCTTCGAATGCCATTGGCTTGGTCTGAACAGTACCACAACCTGTGTTACACAGGATTGCAGTTATAACGAAGATTCCAGATACGACTTTTGACAGTCTGGCGGTATCGGTCATATTCAACTTTGTCTGCTCCTACGGGTGTTAACTGTGCTTGACTTTCTAACCAACGAATGATTCGTGTTTGATTGGCACAGTCATTAGGAATTAGTGTGACATCAATGGGCGGAGTTACGTTGGCACATCCAGTCACCATGGCAGACACAACCACAAAGCATAGTAATTTCATTGTTCGTCTTTGTTACGGTGTTTGATCTTGCGATTGTACGCCACACGTGACTTCTCTGCTTTAGGTTTAAACGGAGTGTCTCGTGAGTACAACTCCACCGCACGACGGCGCTGGCGAGGTAGTTCAATCGTAAAACTTAGTGTCTTCATGATGTAATTATAACAGAATGGCTTTTATTGGTCAATCGGCACGTGAGCTCATGTATGCCTGGATGCCATATTGGCGCAGGACATCAGCGTAGGCTTGGGCGCCTGCTTCTTTGATGTCCATGCTTTGGGTACCTGACCCACCGGGGTTCCACAAGTCCAAGCCGCCATGATAGCTCTTGCGGAAGCCTACTTCTTTGAGCGCACGGCCCAATTTGGTTGATGCCTTTTCACTCACATGCACCCAAGCAAACCCACAGTAGCCGGGTTCGCCGTGTTTGGCACGGAAGTCTGCTTCGGCCCGTTGCGCGGCAGCAATGGCAGTGTTGTGAACAGATTCAATATTGTCTAGTGCAAGCATTTGGGGCTCCTTTTGCGTTAATATGTCCATAGTATAGCAGATTGGGAATTTCCAGTCAACCATTTGTGTTAATCGTAGTAGGCCTGGTCGTATACTAACATTGCCACAATACCAAACGGTTGTCCTGTTTCTAAAGCAATATGCCGCAGGTCCTCAAGGGTCAAATCTTCAAACCCTTGGTATTCAAAGGTCTTGACCATAGTATTAGCCATCTTTAGAATATTCTTCATATCAAGCTCCTTTTGCGTTAATATGTCCATAGTATAGCAGATCGGAAATTATTGGTCAACCCAAAAAAAAAGCCCTACATGTTGTAGGGCTATTGTAATACTTGCGTATTACTTTTTAGAAGTTGCTGTGTAAGCCTTCATGATGCCTTCACCAAACTTAACATAGTCAAATTTGGTAGCTTCTTGCATGGCCTTTACAGTTTCAGTGGCCACTGTGGTTGCGGCGTCTGAGGTTGCTTTAATGGCTTTTTTGGTGTAGTCGGCTTGGTTGTCAACGAATTTGATCATTGCGTCTTTCATGGCCTCATTGGTCACAAAAGTGTTAACCCAAGTTTTTTTACCGGTTTGTACGGTGTCGATGAATGCGTCTGCTGTAAACATAGTGTTCTCCTTAATTAAGCAAGTTTGCTATAGGACCCGGCCTATCCAGCGTCCTATGTAGTATTATATATGATTTTTATGCTGCTCTGCAACATCTTTTTGTAGTGAGCTGTCACTAAAAACGCAAATCCAAAAACAGCATACTAAATACAGCACAGGAGAATTTTATCATGGAAATTGTAATTGCGGTTATTGTTATTATATTGCTTGGCTATTGGGCTTATACCAATTTTAACAAAGAAAAAGCCGATGGGTCACATGTTTTGGACACGTTTACCAAACCGACAGAAGTTGTGCCACCTGCACCTGTTGCTGAACCAGTAAAGGTTGAAGCAGTAGCACCGGTGCCAGTAGCAAAGGCTCCAGCCGTGAAGAAACCACGGGCACCTGCCAAGCCTAGGGCAAAAAAGACTCCAGCAAAATAAACCCAGCCCCGTAAGGGGCTTTTTTGTTGCAGAATAAATATGTGATGGTCACCAAAAGAAAACCCAGACATGTTGCTCCACCCCCTCCACCGCCACCAGCAGACAAAAAAGTACACACTGCTGGATTGGGCGTAGTGCTGATTTTGCTGACCAACTATCAAGCAGAAGTTAAACAAGTTGTACAGGCCATACTCAAAAGCATAACATGAAATATATCAATCAAATCCTTGAATACCGCCGAACTCCGTTTATCCTAGCAGGCATAATTTTTCTGGCAAGTCTTGCCTTGCTCAGTGTGTTCAAGGGTGCAGAGCGGCAGTTAGAAGAACTAAATCGTGCTGTGGCCATAGCAGACGAAATGAGCACCAGCAGTGACAACCTCACAAACTATGCCAGATACTATGTGACCACAAGATCCAACACATGGAAAGTTCGATTTGATCAAGTGCTTAAAGTGCGCAGTGGCGCGGAACCAGATGCACATGGAAAAAAAATAAGTTTTAAAGACAAAGTAAAAACAGTGGGATTCTCAGAAGGTGAATTGAGTTTAATTCTCAAAGCAGAAGCACTCAGCAATAATCTAGCACTGCTCGAAGTTAAGGCATTTGACTCTATTGAAAAGGGACGAGCCGAAGGAGTATGGGACGTACAGCAGTATCATTACATGGCAGCACAACTGGCCATGTTTGGTGATGACTACAACCAATACAAAGGCGAGATCATGACTGCCATACAGCAATTTACAGATCGAGTGTTTGAGCGGTTGCAACGTCAATATCAAGCCAGCATGAACGTGGCCTGGGTTTTGATTATTGTGATCAACATAGCATTACTCATGCTGGTGTTGACCATACAACATGCCCGGCATGTGGTACCTGTTAAGAAATCTGCACCAGTAAAACGTCCAGTAGTTAGAAAAAAGCCAACCAACAAATAAGGAGATATCATGGCAGAAGAAAAACCAATTTCGCGCAGTGAACGTGAAGCACACATAAAAGACAAAGCAGGATGGGTAATCACTGTGTTGGCTGCATTGTTGGCCATCAATACACTGATGGGTGGCAGCAATAGTAGCAAGGTATTGAACAATACCATTGATGCCAACAACACCTGGGCGTTTTATCAAGCCAAGTCAATCAAGCAAACACTAGCTGAAATGGCATACGATGATGCTGTTCGTGCAAAAGATCAACCCAAGATGGCAGCATTACAAGCCAAGATTGATCGTTACGAAAGCGATCCCAAAACAGGCGAAGGCAAGCGAGAACTCATGGCCAAGGCTCGTGGACTGGAAGACGAGCGTAGCGTTGCCAAACAGCGTGGTCCGTGGTATACCTATGCAGGATCATTGTTTCAAATTGCCATTGTGTTGTTGACTGCCAGTATACTAGCAGTAAACATGAGACTATTCTGGGCCAGCCTATGGGTAGGCGGTGTGGGCATGGCACTCATGAGCCAGGCCATTTGGCTTTGGATCCCGGCAATTTAGATAACACACAGTATATCTTAACCAAAAAGCCCCGTAAATATAATACGGGGCTTTCTCGCGAAAGTGATCCGAGAATAATAAGAATATGGATCCATTGACACTCTTTGCACTGGCCAACGGAGCTGTCTCCGCGGTTAAGGCTGGCTGTAAACTCTACAAAGACATCAAGGGTGCAGCCGGAGAAGTTAAAGATGTGCTCAAGGATCTCGACAGTCAATTTCAAAAACTCTATCCTCCCGAAAAGCCGCCAACTACCGCACAGAAGAATGCCTACATAGAAGAAAAAAATCGTGTAATTGAACTGAACAAAAAAGCCAACTCAGGCGCACACACTGGCATCTACCAAGAAATTGGCCAACACTTGGGCACATACTACGACAACTTCTACAAGTGCATGGCAGTGTTTGCGGAAGAAGAAAAGCGAACCAAAACCGAAGTCTACACAGGCGACGATAGCCTGGGCAAACGAGCATTAAATCGTGTGCTTATGCGCAAACAACTGCAACAGATGGAGGTTGAGTTACGAGAGCTGATGGTGTATCAATCACCGCCGGAACTGGGTGCATTGTATACCGAAGTCGAAGAAATGATGAAACAGTTGGGCAAAGAACAAAATATTCTTATCTCACAACAAATGAAAATAAAAGCAGCTTACGCCGCACGACGAGCAGCTTGGATGAAAAAAGTAAGAGATGAAGCAATTATAGGTGTAGCAATTGTGATAATCATACTCACTATGGCAGGCACATTTATGTGGGTAGCACACGATCGTCAACAAAAGTATCCTCAGTACGGCAATGAGTTATTTCCTAAAACTGCTCAACAACGCCGCCAAGAAGCCGAACCAATAACATACATAGGTCGATAACTACCGACTGAACAGGTCATGCACAAAATCTTGCAACAGTTGATTGTGCCGACCTTGATGCCAATGTGGCTTTAGATAGTTTTTGTCATACCAGAACTGTTGGCTTTCTGGATGACATCCAATCAAGCCTATTCTATCTTGTATGATGGCCATGGCGTCACCATTGGCATATCTAGCCACAGTATCAAAGCCTGTGCCTACTAAAGCACAGCCATCATAAAAATACATGCGGTCGGCTTGCCCATTCCAGGTGATGGCACAGGCTTTGGCATGTGGTCGTCGTGTGTCAGTGTGAGGACGCCGGATGTATTGCACTGCTCGCACATTGTTCAAAATGTTGAAGTAGTTGCGATCGGCCCAGTATGCACCCATACAGATACCTAGATATCTACCACCACGATTGATAAACGTGCGTATGCGTGGTGCATTTTCTCGCATCATCCAATCATACGAATCAGCATCGCCCATGCCGCCAGGAAATGCCACACAGTCAACGTCATCAAAGAAATTATCTTCTAATTGATGCCGTGTAAAAATTTTAAATCTATAATAAGGAGTTAGCGATTGTATTATGCCATTACCACTTTGTACTGAACATCTAGGCTGATGCAAGAACAGCGCAATTGTTTTCATTTAGTCTGACGGGTTTGATGGAGGAGGCGCATGTTCTTTGGCTTTTTGTTTGGCTTTTTCTGAAGCCGGACTTGTTCTGTGCGGAGCAGTAGGGCGGGGTGTTGAGGGATATCGGGGAGGTTTATGTTTGAACCAACTCATAAGCTGTGTCCTTTTGAAGTATTTACCAGTGTTTATTTTTTGTTGTAGTTCCACACCAGCCTGCGCTGTTCTTTGCGCACCCAGTGAATGCAATCTTCTTTGAGTGACAGATTTTTAATTTTATCGCAATGGTTAATACTTATGGTTGCTTGAGCCATGCACATGGCATTTTGCTCGGGATCTTTGATCTTGGTGCAATCATTTAAGTTTACAGCCCATGATTGCATGGGCGCAAACACAAGCATAAACAAGGTGGGCCACATGCCTTATTTACGGTCAAAATAATAGGACTATGTAGTCCTATTATGCTGGTTACGAGTTCCAGCGCCACTCAATCGTTGTGGTCGGTTTGTTTACTTAATCTGACTCCACACACGCTCGCGAATTTGCTTGGTCAACACATCAGGCAAACTCACATAGTCCAGTTCTTCTGCTAGTTTCTTGCCATTCTTGAACGACCAGTCAAAGAACTTTAGTACTTCTGCTGAAGACTTTTTGTCTGCAGGATCCTTGTACATGATGATGAAACTGGCGGTAGTTACTGGCCATACTGTGTCGCCCTTTTGATCCACTACGCTAACTCCCATGCCTGGCACTGAGAACCAGTCTGCACCTGCTGCCGCGGCTGCAAATGTTAAGTCGTCTGGGCTGACATATTTGCCTGATTTGTTTTGCAACTGCATGAATGTCATGTTGTTCTTTTTAACATAAGCATACTCAACGTAACCAATGGCACCTTTCACACGGTTTACATTGGCTGCAACACCTTCATTGCCTTTACCACCAACTGAACTGGCTGCCGGCCATTTAACTGCGGCGCCTTTGCCCACACGGTCGGCCCAGGGTTTTGAAACTTCAGCAAGATAGTCTGTGAAGTTAAATGTTGTGCCCGAACCATCAGCACGATGCACCACAGTGATATTTGCATCAGGCAACTTTTTACCTGGGTTCAGTGCCGCCAACTTAGGGTCGTTCCACTTGACAATATCGCCCAAAAACACTTCGGCCAATACAGGTCCTGTAATGCGCAGTTCACCAGGCTTAAAACCTTCCAAGTTGATCACCGGCACTGTGCCGCCAATGATAGCAGGAAACTGCACCTGCCCATTCTTGTCAAGATCTGCACCGCTCACAGGTGCATCACTAGCACCAAATGCCACTGTTTTGTTGTTGATCTGGCGAATGCCGCCTGATGAACCAATTGATTGATAATTCAAGCCCACACCAGTTTCTTTCCGGTAGGCTTCGGCCCACTTGGCGTAGATAGGATAAGGGAAAGTTGCGCCTGCCCCTGTGATATCGGCTGCTTGTGCTGTAACCGTGATAGCGGCCAGTAGTGTCAGGATAAGTTTTTTCACTGGTAATCTCCTTGTTAGTGACTATTATTTAATGACAATCATGTTACAGTTTTATTAAACCAAATTGTCCCGAAATATCTCCCAGGCCAATTGCCAACTCCAACGTTGACTTCCTTGCCACACTGTTTCTCTATCCAGACCCATGCATTTGTATGTGGCAGTAGCTAAATTTTGATCCATAATGCCTGTCACTCCTGGATCAATTACATCCAATGGACCTGGTGCCGGGTAAGCTGCCACTGGTGTGCCGCAGGCCATAGCTTCAATCATGACCAGACCAAATGTTTCCCATTTAGATGGAAACACAAACACATCTGCTTGTGCATAGTATTCAGCTAGAGCACGACCAGTTTTGAATCCCACAAACTCCACGTCAGGATATTTCTGTTGCAGTTCTTTTCTGTAGGGACCGTCACCTACCATAATTTTTCTAGCACCAGGATATTTCATAGCACAAAAGTCGTCAAGATTTTTTTCTTTTGAAACTCTACTCACACACACCAGTACGGGGCCATCATTTTCTTTGAGATCGCGCCAGTCAGGTCTAAACACTTCTCGGTCAACTCCGCGTGTCCAGCTGATTACAGTGCCGTCAAAGCCTTGATCTCTCAGTTCGTTTACCATGGTTTCTGTTGTGGTCAGCACTTTGCCTGAATGTTTGTGGAACCAACGCACGTAGGCCCAGGTAATAAACTCCGGCACACCCACAAGTTTTTTTATGCCTTCGGGAAAGCGAGTATGGTAAGCGGTATTATACCGTATACCGTCACGCTCAAGCAGGTGTCTAGCAGACACACCGAGAGGACCCTCTGTGGCGATATGGTAATGATCCGCACCCACCTCCGCAATCTTCTGGCGTAGCGCCCGGGGATAGGCAATCTTGACTTCGTTGTAGCCAGGACAATCACGGTGGGGGAACTGCCCGGGATCAATATAAACAAGCTGATACCCATCCAAAAGCGCATGTGCCTCCAAATTCTTGTAGGTCGTAACCACGCCATTAATCTGATCCGGCAAGTTGTCTGTTACTATCAGTATCTTCTTTGTCATTTTTTTGAGTCCATGTTACAATTTCCCATGCGCCTGAATGATGTTCTACCAATGCAGTGCATGACTCAACCCAGTCGCCGTCATTCATGTAAATGACGCCGCCGATATCTTTGATTTCTGCGTGATGGATGTGTCCACATATCACACCATCAAACCCACGTTTTTTGCAGTAGTCAGTGAGATTGCGTTCAAATTGAAATATAAAATCTACAGCTTTTTTAACGCGATGCTTAAGATACAGGCTAATACTCCAGTACCCAAAACCCATGCGGTGACGTATCCAATTAAACTTAGTATTGAGAAATAGTATGAAATCATATGCTTTGTCCCCTAAAAAACTTAACCAAGGTGCTAGGCGTGTGATGCCGTCAAATAAATCACCATGTGTAACAAGGTAATGTTTTCCATCCGCACCTACATGTTCGCATTGATTGCGAACTTCCACATGCCCGAATGTGATACCATCAGGTATCATTGGGCGCAAAAATTCATCGTGATTGCCGGCCACATACACAACTCGTGTGCCGCGTTTGGCATGGCCTAGAATCCTACGAACCACATTGGTATGGCTCTGCTTCCATCTCAATCGGTTTTGTTGTACCTTCCACCCGTCGATGATGTCGCCCACTAGGTATAAAGATTCGCAGGTGTTGTGCTTGAGGAAATTGTTTAGACGATCTGCCTGGCACTCTTTGGTACCAAGGTGAACATCGGAGATAAAGATGCTTCGGTATGTTTTCTCCATAAAGTATTTACGGAGAAATGTGTTACGATTTTGTTACAACAACAACATTCGCATCAACGCAACGGAGTCAATAGCCGTAAGCAAAATGTAGTTAGCCAGCATCCCAAAACTTCTGCGAGTCCAAGCAGCCCAGGCATAGATAGCGCAACCAGTAATCCACACAGGGTAAAGAGCCAGTAAGGGTGGAGTTGGAACAGTGGCTGCCATTGTAACACTACAACCAATGCTGATAGCCCAAGCCAATACTTCCATGACAAACCTAAAAGGGTGGGTCTTGTAATCACTTTTGATCCAATCAAAGATGCCGGTTAAAATATCATTCATTGTGTGGCCAGCCATTGCTGGTATAATTGGTCGCGGGCTAAGTTTTTGCCTTTGGCCTCGCACTGGATGTTGAATTGATCAGCAAATGTCAACACCCAGTCATTCACAGCTTCGTTCCAATAAAAGTCACTGTGGGCTCGAAGTTTTTGTTTTTTGTAGCCCTGTGCCAACAGCGCACTCAAGTCGGGTTTTACTGTACGAGAGTGGTCAACAAGGCAGTCTTCACGACTAACTGAGTAGTGTAGTGTAGGACGCACACCACGCCAAGACTCAATAACCCGTTGCGCACGTGGGTCCGTAGGGGCAATGTATTCGCCGGTGTTGATCCAGTGGTGATGGATATCCAAAACAAGAGCCACATGATCAGCCACGGCAAGAGTAACGTCAAGTCCATTTGTAAGTTCGTCATTTTCTATTGCTATTAAGTTTCTTGCTTCTGTACTTAGCCTGCCTAAGGTTCGCAAAAACTTAGCAGGGCCGCCTTTGCCCGAGAGGTGTACGTTGATCTTAAACCCATGAGTGTGCCAGTCAGCGCCATAACCCATCCATCGCGCCATATCAGCGTGATACTCAAATTCGAGTATGGACCGTTCCACAATTTCATCCGATTCGCTTGCCAGCACACAAAATTGCCCTGGATGAAAAGATAACCGTACGCCCAGACGCCGAGCAGCGTCACCAACTGGAGCAAATATTTGTTTGCAGTGATCTTGAATTTCACGTCGTTGCCACCAATTGATCCAGGAGGGTTCTGTATAGCCCTGTAACATTTCACTACCCAGTCGCACCATTCTGCGTTCGGGTTCCATTGTGCCCACACGCTCAACCAGCTTTAGGGCCGCGGCAGCGTTATGGTTCATGATGTCCCACTGCCGCTGGTCAGCTTCGGCAGCATGCTCGCGAAGCCAGCGCATGGTAGTTGATCTTCCGTTTATATCACGGTCCACAGCATTGACTTTCATGCCCCCGCATTCCTCAGGGTCATTGAGCCATTTGCAACAAAAGCCAAAGCGTGAAGTCATGTAAATTACTCAGTTGTGTTGAACATGAGTAATTGTAGCACATTTTTCATTTTGTCGCAAGTGATATTTGCAAGGCCCGCAAAAGGTTTTGCCAATTCTGGAGGATGGTCAACCAACACCCATTGCCGTTTGGGATTGTCTTGTATGACCTGAGCAGCCAGTCCCAAATAGTTGGTTTTGCTTTGGGTGGGTGTTTTGGGTTCGGTAAAATCAAATCCAATCATAAGCACAATGTCCGAACTGTTTGATACCAAATGCATGCCCACAATGTCGTCTCGAGAATCCACTTCATGCACAAATTCACCACCAAACACTTGCACACCTTCTGGCTGAGTCAATTCATCGTATACTGTTTGGTGAATGAACAAGTTGCAAATGGAAGGGTATCCTTGGGCAACCAATTGAACTGCTTGGTCATGTTGCCAACAAATCACATTGTCTGTTTGGTAGCCGCGTTGTGTGCGCCATGATCCCCAAACGGGTGCAGCATCTTTTATGGCCTGTATATCTGTTGCAGGCGGCAACAGAGTGTTTTCAGCAAATAGCCAGGCAATGTTCATGGTTCACGATTTAGATCCAATGTAACACAATGAAATCCGCCTCCAAGTGTGCGACTATGGCGCAATCGCAGTGGAACAACTTCAAACTGATAGCTTTGCAGTGTTTTGATAAGTTCAGGTTGATCAGCATCGCAAATCACAGTGTGCGGATCTACCACCAACATGTTCATGGCAATCCATTTTGATGCATAGGGGTATTGATAAAAGTCCTGGGCTACCACATCGTGTACCCAAATCTTGTGCCAACCATCAAACACCTTGGGTACAGTATCAAAGCTGACTCTGTGTCCGTTTAACATGACCAAGCCTTCACGTAGCGGCACAATGGTTGAGTCAATATGCACACCTGCGTAAAAATTACACAGTTCTATTGTGACATCAGGAAACTGCATACACAGCCAATTGTAGGCAGCACGATTGCCTGATGCTGACTCCAAGAACAACATCTTGTCACCTAGTCTGCACACATTGGCAGCATCCAGTGTCATGCCTTCGTGGCGAGGCATGAATAGGTAGTTTGCAGCTTCGTCCACAATATCGTGGTAGCATTGCAATTCCATATCTCTACAGGGATACATCATGGCAGGATCCACTATGGTTGATCCATGTACCAGCAACCGATCACGAGGGCAATAGTTGTACATGCCATCATGTGCTTGAAAATTAAAATCAGTTGGACGGAGAACTTCTACTCCCATGCTCATTAGTGTTGTTGCCAACAAATCTAAGTCTTCATTTGCTTCGTCAATTATTCTTTGTGGAACAGGCCCACGTGGCACTGGAGTATCTTTCCATGTGGTCTTTTCAGACTCTTTGGAGAACACAGGATCATTTACAGGCCAATTGGCATCAGTTGCTGATCCCACAATCACTCTGCGCAATCGATCCCATTCATTGTAACTGCTGATCATCATAAGGTTCCGGTCAATTGTAACGTGTAACGGTCAGTTTTGCCTATGTTTGCAGCTAGATGTGGGAAATCATCATGCCATGTAACCCAATCGCCAGCATGCCAATTTGTGATAGGTTTGCCGTTCATTTCCATATAGTGTCCACTTGCCCAATCTTCTAAGAAAATAATGGTTCTTACCACAGTAGCTGACTTTGAAACGTCATAAATTTCTTTGAATTTGGTGTAGGTATCTTGATGCATGGGCAAAACACACCCAGGAGTCATTTGATACACACTCCAGCTGAGATTTTGCCAAGGAAAATATTTTTCAAATCCAGTCATCCATTCGGGTGGGGAACAGCGCATGTCATACATGTTGCCTGTGAACTTTTTTTGCGTGTATCCTAGCTTTCTCCATTCAGACAAACTTGTGTCGTCATTGAATGGTTCAGAAAAATATTTCAGTTCACGATGGCGCAGTCCCCACCATGGATCAATTTTACCCTGTGCCCAACTGTTATTTTCTTGTGTTGCCATAATGGACCACAGTTATTCCGTCCACTGTGTCTGACAGTTTTCTCCATGGATCAACAATGATACTACCGGGTTTGATTGTGCAGTATGGCTGGGTGTCTTCTTGATCGCCTGTGTATTCGTATGTTATCTTGCGATTGTGTGCCCATAAAAACACAGCAGGTCCAGACACGTCACTTACCACATCAGTTGGATCGTCTGCTAAGGGATCCAAGTATTTCAATCCAGCATGACCGTGTTTGGTAACATAGTGTCCTACCAAGGTTGAGTAACTGCCAATGCAATAAGGCACATCGGGCTTGTAGGCTTTGCCATGAATCACAATAGGAAGATTACCATTTGCTTGACTAACTTCAATCAAGAACTTGGCAAGATTTTCAGCTTGGATTTCTCTAGCATGCATCACCGTATCAAACAGGTCATAACCAATGTCGTACTCTTGTGCCAACCAACGCAGGGCAATGTTGTCACGTGGATGGCATGCACCTGCATCGCCCATGCCTGCTGTCATGTATTTTGGCCCCATGATGCGCATGGTGCTACGGCTGAGTGCATTTGTGACCACGTCCACATTGATATTGCCAATCTTGATTGCAAAGTCTTGTACCATGTTTACTAGACCAACTTTGGCTGAAATAAATGTGTTGTAGAAGATCTTGATTGATTCGCATTCGTCCCAGGTGCCAATTTCGTAACGTGGATCATTTGCCATCATGGACTTGTAGAGAGCAATCAATTCACCAGCTATGCCAGTAACGCTACCATCTTCGGTGCCAATGATAACCATTTCAGGATTGATCATGTCCCACTTCACTGAGCCCATGGCAATCAGGTACGGATTGTACAAGAACTGATGCTTGGGATCTAACAGCGGCACAAACTTCTTGCGTGTGGTGCCGGGCAATACTGTGGAAATCAACACAACCTTTTTGGATGACTTGGCGTGCTGATTTACTTTTTTGATTGCATCAATCACAGCATCGTGTCCAAAGTCTTTAGGTTCCATGTGTGAGCTGGGCACACTGCCATCATAACCTTCTGCATGTGGTGTTGGTACAGCAATAAAAATCCATTCGCTTTCATTGACCAGTTCGTCAATGTCGCAAACTTTGACTGAGTCGCTGACCCGCGGGTAAATATCATAACCCCTTACTTCGTGCTTTTCGGCCATGACTTCTGCACAGTCAAGACCTAATTTACCGATACCAATAAAACCAATTTTACTCATGAATGTTCCTTTAAATAATCTTTATCATTGGATTGATAGCCTGCTACCCAAGCCATCGACAATCTACTTATTTTACCCGCACGGCAGTAAAAATATTTCAGACTTCAATCCGTTGTGTCATATCAATGCCGAATCATATCTAAGTACCGTGCATGTTCTTGCCCATGATCAAGAGCCATTAAATCATTCTTTGTATGATAACATAACGTTAGACACTTACTTAAAATGGTTTCAAATTGATTACAACAAATATATTGAAGTTTATTTTGATGACTACCGCAGCAAAAATTTAGCCAGTCGAGCCGCAATTTGTAACCTTTATGAAAAAGTAATCCTAATGCATTCTGAGAAAAATTCATCCGAAGTTGCATGGTATCAAGCCAATGGACATATTCCAGTTTACTATTGGTGTCATGCTGTAATTGCTAGAGATTGGTATAGATTTGCCAACATTGATCATCGACTAACTTATTCCGCAAACAATCAAACAACATTTTTAATTTATTGTAGAGACTGGAGTGATCGCAGGGAATATCGATTGAAATTTTTATCCAAATTAGTTGATACCAATTTGCACCAACACAGCCTAGTATCAGTGTCTAAACATTGTAGCAAAGGATATCACTATCAACAACATGAGTTCAAAAATCCAGACTTTGTGGTTGATCATATAGATGCACTTGACCAGATCAACGACAATGCAGTAGACAGCAGTGCCAGCGCCGATTATGATGTCAAAGATTTTAACAATACTCAAATAAGTGTTGTATTAGAAACAGAATTTGATACTGAACGAATTCATCTTACTGAAAAAATTCTACGAGCTGTTGCATGCGGGCATCCGTTTTTGTTGGCTGCCGGACCATTAAGTCTACAGTATCTGCGTGACTACGGGTTTAAAACATTTGCTCCCTGGATTGATGAAACTTACGATCTTGAACAAAATAGTTTGACTCGACTGAATAAAATTGTTGAGAGCATGCAAAAAATTCAACAGTTAACTGGCAACCAACAAGATGCATTTCTAGAAGAAATCAGAAAAATTGCGCAGTTTAACAAACGTCATTTCTTCAGTGATCAATTTCAACACACAATACAAACAGAACTAACAACCAATCTCAATCAAGCATATAAAGAACTTGGCCGGCCACGGGGCAAATTTTATCTTAAAACTCGTCGGCAACTTAGACAGCAATACCCCGAGCATGCTGAGCCAAACTACAATCTAAGAAAATTTGCAGTCAACTACATTAGAAATCAACGTTAGTATTTGACTACCGCACCGGTCCACGCATCAGCTAATGTTTGAGTTTTATTTGCTTGAACCCGGGTGTGCAGGTCAGTATAAAAACTGTCTAACTCACTGTTCCAAGAACCTTGCAGATGTTCAATGGCATCTTCACAGAACTTCCAATTTTGTTTTTTATATTCTTTAATCAAATTAGCATGCAATTCAGATAGACTGGCGATCTTAGCCATATCTTTCAAAGGAACTCGTTCAATCAGTCCGTATGCTACCAATGGCTCCGCAGTTGGTGATATTATCACTGTGTCCAATTCTAGAACAATGTACTTGTCTGTGGCGCGAGAAGCATTGTCTGCTCCAAATATTATGTTCATGTAAATTCCTTTTAAATATGTATCATGACTTTATCATTTGACTTAATTTCCGATTTGCACTTAGATACCTGGGATACACCATTTGACCTTATAGGACAAGCAACTAGTCCTATATGTGTAGTAGCTGGTGACGTAACACGAGATCATCAACAGTTGCGTGAATTCTTAAAACATCTTTCCAGGTGTTATGCCGCAGTGTTTTACCTAGATGGCAATGACGAACATCGATACCAATTGAATGACTTAGATGCCAGTTATCAAAATTTAGCTAGAACACTAAAACGTATCAATCGCGTTACCTATCTGCAAAACAATCTAATCATAATTGACGGAGTGGCTATCATAGGCGCCAATGGTTGGTGGGGGTTTGATCTAGATGATTCCATTGATCATTCTGCCAGCCAAGATTGGATGAGGCAAGTATACGAACAGCGCATGCCCGAAGTCACTATAGACACTCATGCCATTCAAGACTACGGCCGAAACGACACTGCATATCTTATCAACACTATCCAACGCATTCAAACCCATAATGACGTTAAGAAAGTTGTTGTGGTCACTCACACTGTGCCCAATGCCGAATTAATCAATCATGATTTAGACCTGGTCAACACACACCATTTCAACTGCATGGGCAACAGACTCATGCGACTGGTACTGTCCAATGATACTGAACACAAAATTGATACTTGGTGTTTTGGGCATTATCATAGACCAGTGGATCGAATTATCGATAACGTGCGATATGTTAATAACTGTAGAGGGCGTGGTGATACTGAGCATCGTCAGCATGTGTACTATCCCAAACGCATAGAAATATCTGTTTGATTATTTTTCGTCAGGTTCAAGTTTGATCTGTAACGGATAATCTTGTGATCGTGCGCTCAGTGTAACTTCAACGCCTTTTTGTTCTGCAATTTCATAGGGCAGTACAGCCACCACAGCTGATCCAGCATCGTGAATGTCTATGGTAATTTTTGCCGCAGTTTCTTCGGTGTAGCCAAAAAATTCTATCAACGAATCCACTACAAATTCCATAGTGGTTTTATTATCATTGAGATAGATCACCCGAAATAATGGCGGCTCTTTAACCAATTTTTTTGTTCGAATATCTGTAATTACTTCTGCATGTGCCATGTTATTTCCTTGATGCCAGCAGTGGGCCTATCCCACTGCTGTATTTACTATTATATTAGCTTTGATATGTGATAGCAATAGTCTTTGGCTTGGCTTCTTCCGGCACTTCACGTTTTAGGTGAACACTCAGAATACCAAGTTCAAGATGAGCATTGCTGATTTCCACGTGGTCCGCAAGTTGGAATTCACGACGGAAATCTCTGTTGCTAATACCTTTATGCAGGTAAGTTGGCACAATCTTTTCGCTGTCTGACTGATGCTCTTTGCCTTCAATGATCAAGAAGTTTTTGTCCTTGGTAACTGAAAGATTATCCAATCCAAACCCAGCCACAGCAAGACTAATCGTGTACTCATCTTCATTGATTTGCACAATGTTGTAAGGTGGATAGTTTGTTGAGGATTGTTGAGCACTTACACGCATGAGTTCATCAAACATGTTATCAAAACCGATAC
>Ga0214921_10002808_pt1 | contig 27602 bp, 28 predicted proteins | sample LL1505_MetaG_FD_177992 | JGI IMG/M metagenome (GOLD analysis project Ga0214921, IMG submission 177992) | Freshwater microbial communities from Lake Lanier, Atlanta, Georgia, United States - LL-1505 | ecosystem: Environmental > Aquatic > Freshwater > Lake | place: USA: Georgia | collected... | reverse complement strand
AATTTTATGAGTCTATGGATTTAAAATTAATGGACAGGATCAATCGAGAAATTTGGGAAATTATTGCTGTTATGTAATTATTGATTATGAAGACATCTAATATTCGATTTAGCTACATAATTATCATATAAGTACAATATATTAAATCATCCTTTAATAAATAAATCTTTTTCATCCATTGTTGCAGGCTGCTATGCCTTTAACCTTATAAAATTCAAATGAATTTGATGTTTTAGTCATTTTTATTTCTTTTTTTCTTTTTTCTTTTTTCTATTCAAAATTGATTTTAATAATATAAAATATTACGATGTCTGAAGGAAATACAGAAATTAAATTATCATATAAAATTGATAATAATGGATATACTATTTTCTATAATTCTTATGAAAGTTATAATTTATTTGACGAATACGTACAAAATGAAAATGATTTGGTAAATTATATAAAAATGTTAAATAATAATATTACAAATGTTGAACAAGATGAAAAACAATTAACTATTCATACCCGAATTTTTAAAAAGTTTGCATCAGAAGAATTAGTTATTAAATTAAATTATATCAACTTGCAAACAAAAAAAGAACGCCAATTATATGATACTATTAATGAACTTAAATTCAGTCAGGAAAATTTATTAACTCGAATAGAATACATTGAAAAACGTTTGCGCAAAAAATATATTGTAATTGGGCAATTTACGGAAAATAAAATATACATTAATCATTCTTGGAAACCTTGGTTACAAATAAATAAGTTAATTTTAAATTATAGTGCCAAAGTTAATAATATTCGTTTAGTATTTAAGGATAGATATTATAAATTTGAGATTAACATCGAACTATTTACAAAATCCAGACCAAAACTTATTTATATTTCTGAAAAAAATATGGAGGAAAAAAAAGTATATGAATGGAAGTTTGACGAATTAACCTATTCATCAAATAATAAATTATTTCTTGGAACACAAGATAGATTATGCTATTATCTAAGTTTGCATGATTTACTTGATCGTACTTTCGATCCGCAATTTGATCATTATATAAATCAGTTTAATAATAGACATATTACATTAGAAGATGGTTCAATACTTAATAATGATTGTGGTTTACATAATAATGGAAATGATAATTTATTAGAAGAACTAATAAAATTATAAGAACTAATAAAATTATAAGAACTAATAAAATTTGATTTTTTTTATAATAATATTCAATTAAATAAATCTTTATCATAAGTTAATATATTTTAAAAATGGATAGTGAACAAGAAAAACATCTTTTAATAGGATTAACAGGATTCGCTGGACATGGTAAATCAACCATAGCTAATATGTTTAAAATATATGGATTTAGCGAATATTCTTTAGCAGATCCTTTAAAACGTGGTTGTATGGAAATTTTTGGTCTTACAGAAGAGCAAGTATTTGAGGATGGGAAAAAAATTATATTAGATCAATTTTGGAATGTAACACCCCGTGAAATTCTTCAAAAAGTCGGAACTGAATTATTTCGTAATAAACTTCATGAGGCTATTCCAGACATGAATCTTGGAGAATTTAATATTCTTTGGATTCGTATGATGGAACGTTATATTGAAGAAGAAAGAAAAAAGAAACCATCAACAAGAATTATTGTTAGTGATGTTCGAAACATTGATGAAGCCAAAGCTATTAAAAAGCTTGGTGGATATATTATTAGAGTTCATAATCCAAGAGTTAAAATGAATGAAAAATTTCGTAGCCATGTATCTGAACAAATGATTAATAAAATTAGATTTGAAGGTCTTATAGTAAATGATGGTAATTTGATTGATCTTTTTAAAGATATTGATTATTTTGTTAATAGTTTAAAAGATGGTCCGACTGATCTTGTAATGAATTATGAAGATTATTGTAATCCAGATACAAAAGGAATTGTTATGAAAATGTCAAAAAATCCAATAAATAATATTATTGCTGGAATTATTAAATCGGATTTTGAAAAAAATCAAGAATCTATTGAAAAATAATAATATCGAATATGATAAAGAGAGTAATTTTTTATTTTTTTATTCATCAAAATATCTAACTTCAATATCTGAAATCCCTCCCATTAAAAGAGCCTTATCTTCTTTCCAATTAAAAAGTCCACTATCTGCATTTCCCCAAGATCCATACGAATTAAATTCAATAATTTTATCATTATCAGCTGATTTATCATCAATAAATACATCAATACAGACATCAGGAAGTGGGATATCAAATTTACATTTATTGAATAAATTAGAACATCTTTTAATAATTTCATCTTTAGTAAAATTACAGATTTTATAATCATTACTTGATATTGCAACAATTTTCATTTCATAAACAAAAATTCTAAATTCATAACCTTTTGACATATCCATCCATGGTCGAAGATATACAATAATATCTTTATCAAGTTCTTTTGATAATTTCATTACAGATTGACAACGATTTGATTGATTAATTAAGTCAAATGCTTCTTTTTCATCACAAACTTTACATTCTCCTAAATCTTTAGGAGATACAGAATTTAATCTTGTAAAATATACTTTTGAATCAAGTAATTCTTCTTTCATAACTTCAATAAATTTACCATTTTTATATTCTCCAATCTTATAAAATGGAATAGTCCAATCTTGTCCAGAATACCAATTATCAACCCAATAAAATGATGCTAGTATTTGACGATAATATTCATATTCTGATATTTCAAAGACAAGTTCAAGACCTTCATCAAGAAACGCATCTTCATATTTTTTTGGAATAACAAGTTTATAATCATGTAATTCAAATGGTTCATATTTATTCATTTATTGTTAGTTTTCGGATTATTAATTTAATATTTTCAATTCTTATAAGTATTCTTATAAAAAATTAAATATTTCAATATTCAATTCTTGAGCAATTCATGATGGATTCCATTATCAGATCATTTCAGCTTTTGACAGAACACAATCAATTTGAAATTGTTCGATATTTTATTCGAGGGCAATTATCTAATAATCATATCTGTGAATGTTTCATTCAAAACAAAAGTTCAAGTAATTGTTACTTACTTTGATGGAAATGACCAAAAAATCCATTGGATAATCTCGTTGGATACATTAATGTTTTACATAATAAAGAAACTTTCAAATATGATGTTTACAAATTATAAATGATATTTCTAAGAATTGTAATTTATATATTTCTAGTAATTTCATTATTTTTTATGTTAATAAGTTTAATATAATCAATTGTAACTTCAATTAAAGAGTTTGGTTGTTTTGTTGCAAGTAATATTGTATTATTATCTTCAAACCGTCTAAGATATACCATATATTTTTTATATGGTATATCATGGAGATGAAGTATTTTTTTACCTTCTTTTTTCAAAAGTTCAATAGGTTCTATTGTATATGTAATAGATTTATGTTCAGGTATCGGAGAATCGCTAAAAATTAGAAAATAAAGTTCATGTGTATATTTCTTCCTCTCTTTAATGTATTTATCTAAATAAGTACGAAATTGATATAACCATTCATCACTTCCAAAATATAAATATTCTTCAAATTCTCTTTCTGTTTTAGTATCGTTCATTTTAAAAATAAGTTTTTTGTCGTAATAGTATAAATAATATTATATATAGAATTTGATTAGAATATTTTTAAGATAAAAAATAAAAGAATATATAAATGGAAGTTCCAAAATATCAATTTGATTACAGATATATCCAAGATACCCCATGAAATATGATGTTACTCTGTTATCAATTTCTTTGCTCAAATCCATGCACAATCGCACACGAAGGTTTTGTTTACCTTAGATAAAAAATCCAATGCTATCTTCAAACTCGCAAAATGGAACATTTAGTTGTTTTGCAATTGTTTGCACATATTGCTTAACAACATTTGGGATTTCCCTGGGATGAATAAATTTTTTGGCACTTGTTTTTTCACCCCAAATTTGTTGCATTTTGTTTGATTTTGGTTGTTTAATATATGTCAGTTTTTTCCAATTTTTTATTGGCTTTAAGAATAAATATTAATTGTTAATTTCTAATATATATTTCTAAATGCTTTACTATCAATAATCAATGTAGGAATATTAACTATTATAGCATTTAATCCAGGAAATTGAGATTGATACATAATTATATCAGGTGGTTTATATGTTTTATTATATTTTTTAAACATATATGGACTAAAAGGTTCCTTGGTATAATCTTTAGTTTCTTCGAATTTCATATGGTTAAAATGTCTACAAACTTGATATGGAGTATCAAATTTAATAAAAATAACTGGTAAATTAAACTCAGATGCTTTTTTAAGATATTCCATTCGACTTTCATGACTTGCATAATTACCATCTAATATAATAATTCGTTCTGTTTGTATACAATTATCAATTAATTTTTGTCGTTGGGTGCTAGATAATAGTTTTCCATCGATTGTATGTTTATCTTTGATAATTATAATTGGGCTTTTACGAGTTTTTTTACCATCAGGACCAATTACTTCTTTACTAACAAGACGAGCTAATTTCTCAGCTAAAAATGTTTTTCCGCAACTTGGCGGTCCTATCATTATCATCATAAATGAATTAGCTAATGAAATTATTTTTGATGTCATATTTGCATCTATTGTTTTTATTTCATTAGTATTAGGTTGAATATTATTGTTAATAATATTAATTTGAGTATTAATTTTTTTACTCTGATCGAAACAATAATTTAGCAATCCTACATATGCACCTTTTGAATGAAAAAATGCACTTCTTTTATATCTTTCATATTCAAATAACATAAATTCGTCTTTTTCTTTATTATCCATTAAATTTTCATACTTAAATTCACGAATTTCTGTTGTATATCTAAAAACTTCTTCCGGTGTTTTAAACTCAATTCCAAGATTATGAGCAAAAGCTCTATCAACATAATCAAAGTCTTTTTTATAAGGCGATTTTGCAACACGTCCTGCTAAATTTCCAACATAGAAAGATTCTTTCATATCAATTTTTCGACCTTGAGATTCATATATTTGTAATAATTTTCGCCAAGTCCATGTATGTGGCTTTTTAAAACAATTATTTTTTATAGTAAAAATTCCAATAATTGGAATCTGTCTTTCAGAAAGAATTGTTACTAGAAAATTAAATTTATATTGTAAATTTTCTACTGTTATAAATCCTTTTGCTATTGCATCTTGATCAGATATAACTACAATTGAATAATCTTGTTTTGATAATTCAACTAATTTTTGTATACAATTTTGAAATGTAAAATCGAATCGATATCTGTCAAATACTAATTTGGCTTTAGTTTCTACAATAGTATTATCAAGATTAAATGCGGCTATTTTCGTTTTAAAATCAAAAATTGGTTCATTTTTTCTTGGATCTGGAAATCTTATAAGAATTCCTCCAAGATCTTCATTCCATCCGATATTCATTGATTATTTACAAATAATAAAAAGATAAAATGAGTGGTATATCTATTTGTTGTATTTATATTTATCATAAATATATAAAGATATTTCTAATTGATTATCATCAAAAAGGTAATTTTTCTAAAATGATAATATTAACTGTAATTATTTTATGCTTGATATTAATATTAGCATATATTATTGATTTTCATCATGCTAGTGATTGTGAAAAAGCAAGATTCTGGAGCGATCAAAGTAATCCGGATAAAGTTTTAAAAGAATCCTTTGTTGCATATTCTACTGGTGCATTACCACCTAATAGAATTATACATAAAGGATATAATTCATCATATTGGGATTGTTTTGAATTGCAAAAATCTCTTGGAACTCCTAATAATGAAATATTGGAAAATTGTCAAAAATTTGTGTAAATAATTAATTTTAGAAAATAAATATTTAAAAAATTATTATTTTTACATCTAAAATAAAAATTTAATACCATCATTCATCAATTCCAAAATGTTCAATTGATCATGATTTCTAATTTTGATTTTTTCATTTAAAATATTAAGATATTTATAATATTAGCACTTATAAACTAAATTCATTAAACTAATAATGGATCTATTAAAACGTGAAGATGTTGAAAAAGTTATTCAACGATTTAGGATAAATGTATTGAAAAATCTGATACAAAAAGATGATGAATTTTGGTCAACAATTGTAGGACTTAAATTCTCAATTCTATGCGATCCAAAAACAAAAATAAAGACATTTAGATGTGTATATCGTCATCAAACAGATAATTTTAATATTGATGATTATGATTATAGAGATGATGATGAATTTGAACGAAAAAATGAGCCGATTTCAAAATCTACAATATTGGAATTTGGATATTATAATGAAAGTTATTATGTTACTGGAGTTACAGATATTAAAGTTTATACTAAGAAAGATTTGCCAGATATTCCATTCACCCTTAATAATAAATATGAAGCACGTCTTGATGATTATGAACAATCTGAATTATTAAATAAATACACTGAAAATAAAAATATTCCTGAATGGTTTTTGATCTCATTCTTCAAAGCATTAAAACTTGAAAAAATAAAAATTTCAGAATTACTTAATCAACTATGTTTTGAGTAGCAATTATTCCCCTTTATCATCTGCATCAATCAATGTTTCAGGACGTGTATTATCAAAATAATGATAGAACCATTTTATATTTGAATCTGGTTTTTTTCTTTCTTCAATTTCATTTCTAATTAATCTTGCTCTAATAATATCACATAATGTCCCAACATTTAATTTAGCTGGTATGTCTATTTTTAATTGTCGGGCAATATCAAATAAAAACTCTTTTGATTTACTCGAGCATACTGAACCTTTTTCAATTTTTCTTGTATCTTTAAATTGTTTGATATTTTGAATAGGATTACGAATTTTAAATCGAACATGAACACCAGTACGTGATTTTTCATCATAACCAACAATAATAGAATTTTCTTTCCATCGTATAATTGTATTTGAAACATAATCTGGTATTTCAAACCAACCAGACTCTGGATGGTAGAATCTCGGTATTTTCTTCATAAAATGTCCAATAGGTAAAATATTGGCAGGAACACCTTTTTTTGCAAATGTTTTTGCACCTGAATGGGAAAGTTCGATAGTTGCTGTTAAACTCTTATAAAATTTTCTTTTTTGTTCAACTGGAAGCCAATCGCATCGGGATTTTTTAATAGTAGATTTAAGAATTCTAACAATATCTGATTTATTAAGTTCATTTTCACTGTCTGAACTATCTGATTCAGTTGATACCGGATCATTATCAACTGCAATACCAAGTTTTTCCATATCATTTTTCGAATCCGAAATTTTAGCAAGATCTAATTTATATAATTTAATTGGTTTAGTAACGAATGTTCTATAGCGATCAAGTACTGATTTTTTTGCACCTGATGCCCAAATAACTAGACCTATTAAATCATAATATGATAACATTTTAAAGTAAAAATCGTGTAATGATTCATCTTTTTCATTTTTAGGAGGTTTTGGAATAAATCCAGTTGTCCATAACTGAAATGCATAAAGAATACTTTCTTCAAGTAGTGCCTGATGAAAATCGGCACCATAATCACATATTGCACCTTGCATATCTTCAATAGTTCTTCCTAAATATTTTGTTTTAAATCTTGATTTTTTGGTTGCATAATCTTGAAGGACAGGTCTTTCTTCTAAATATTGCATAACATCAATAAATACACCATGTTCGCTAATAATATTTCGATATGGCATTTCAATATCAATTACAGGTGTTTTAATTTCAGAACCATTGGTAGAGATCGGAAATAAAATATAATATTTTCCAATTGGTGCAATAATACTTCTTTGTCCATTTAATAGCGTAATTAACTTATCATCGGGATTCATTAATCTATTATATGGTTCGAATTCTGAATATTCATTTTCAATAATTGGTTCAATATATTTATTTTTATTATCATTGAGTTTTATAGAATCACTATCTTTTTTAATATATTCTTGTTTGTTTGTCCATATTAATTTATTCAAAGCTATTTGAAAATTCTGTTCACTTATTAAATTGCAATTATATGGAATATCCCAATCAGATGGTGGATTTTTTACAGCATCGAATAATTGAGCATAAGCCCATACAGTTTGACTTTCAATAAAAAGTCTTTTAATTAGCATTACAACCAAATTAACTTCGTTTTTTGCATAATAAACGTCAAATGTATCTGTATTTAATTGTTGAAGTGAAAGATTTTCGAATTTTTTCTCATCAAGTTCTGGTTCGAACCAAAGAGTTCCAAGTTGACTTTTTAATTTTTCACGTTGTGCAGTTTCTTCTTTACTGAAAATAATAGGTCTATTAGTTATTGCATCAATAGCATTTTCATGCATAACTTTCTCAATTTTTTGAATTGTTAAATAACTCTTGATTTTTTCCTTGTAACGCTCTTCTTCGTAACTCATTTTATAAATGTTATGTTTAATTCCATTTTCATCAACCACAATTGTTTTTTCTGGCAAACAACTCGTATAAATACGAATGAAAACTTTGCGTTGATCTGGTGGAAGTAAACTATGAGAACCACTACGAATAGCTCTCCCAATAATTTGAATAAGAATTGGAATATTGTCGGGTTTTCCTAAAACTAATAAATTTCTGATTGCTTTAAAATCATACGATTCTCGAATTTTACGTGAACCAACCATAATACAATAACGACGACCTTCTGTATTACTTGGAGTGTTAAACGCATCTATAGATTTTTTTGTTTGATTTTGGTCTATACAGCTATGTGCCATTGCAAAACGCGCTGGAGTAAATTCATGTGGTGAATTAAATTTATCAGTCATTTCTTTTTCAATCTGTTTTTCATTTATATTCTGATAAATCCATTGTGGTTCTGAACCTTCTAAATTAATTCCACCTGTATAATAAGTTCCACCTTGATCTAATTTAGTTATTAAACTATCTTCCGGTATTTGTACATCATCGTAATATCTATTTTTTATAGAATATGATTTATGTTCATCTTGCATGGCTATGTTTCGATTATGTCGACCACCTGCATATCTTTCATCACCACTATCAGAATCAGATCCATCATTATCCGAGATTTTTGTAATTAGACCACCACCAATTGATTCATCTTCAAGACCTGGTGAAATCATAGGCTTAATAACTGCAATTGCTGTCCCTTTTTTATGCATACGTTTTTCATGACCACAAATTTGACATAAAGTATTTTCATTTGGACTTGATGTTTCATCAATAAATCCATTATATTTTAACATCTCTTGAATAAACAATACGCCAGACATATGTACACTGTTGTGATATACAAGCATTTTACCTTGATTATGTTTAAGTAAATAAATAATATCTTTCATAGCTGTAGCATATTTTGTGCTAAATTTTGACAATCCAGGTAATTGTAAAAAATCTCCTGTAATTAAATCATCTGTATAGTCTATTTTATTTTGATCTTTCCATCGTTGACTAGCTTTTCGTAGCTTTTGCTTAATTACTTCAGTTTGAAATAATCCGATTTTTTCAGTATCGTAATCTGGATTTGGAATACAAAAATCAGATAAATATTGAGCATCTTGTGCAAGTGCTCCATTAAAAATTTTATTATATGTATTTGCATGAAAATCACTCATAGGGCAACGAATAAATCTAAGATATGATATATTAGGCACCTTTTCACCTAGCATAATACGAGCTGGAAAGTGTTTTGGATTTTGATTTCTTGCATATGATACACGACCTCGGAAAATACTAGCTAATTTATCTAATGCACCTGGTAATAATTCTTCATTAGTATTAAAAAATGATTTCTTTGATAATCTCTTGCTAGGTGGTAATAAAAGATTGGCTAAATCAATACATTCTGAAGGATTATTCATAATAGGAGTAGCACTAAGAAATACAGCCCTTGCAGTAGGTTGACTATCTAAAACGGCTTGAATTGCAGTACCCCAATTATTTTTTTCAGAACTATTATAAATATTATGCACTTCATCGCAAATAATAAGACTATTTTTAAAACTATCAATTAGTTCTTGGTTGAATTTCATTTCTCCAGATTTAAGAGCTTCTAAAATTTCTACTTCAGTCATTTGATGAAGTGATCGACGTTTTTTTGCCATACTTGAAAATATAAAAATTCTATTAACAAATTCCTTATATCCAAAGAATTTAAAAAAACCATTATGCTTTCGATCACTAAATCTACGATTAATTCTTACAATAAATTCATGAAGTCTTTCTGCATCAAAACTTGAACCTTGTTCAGCTTGAGCTCGAAGCTGTTCAAATCGCTTAATTTCTTCATGACTAATAAAACCGAACGAAGGAAACCTTAATAAATCCGCCTTAAAAACACCTCTACTAAAACCAAGAACAAAAATTGAACCTACTTCATCAACACCCATTTCAGTTTCATGACGATAATAATCTAAGAAAGACATAGCAACATTAAGAGCTCCAATAGTTTTACCCAATCCAGGATCCCATTTAATTAATAATCGTGTAAATTCTGTATTAGGATTTTGAAAATTTGCAATAAACTCTTGGTATGGATGCAAATGCATAAAATCATGCAATCGAATACCCTCTTCCATTTCATATTTAGAATCAATTACAGGTGCAAGTGTTTTAATTATTTTATTCATTAGTCCTGTCTGTTTTTTACCAGGACCTTCAATAGATCCTGGTATTTTTTGAAGTTCTGGTTTTTGTGTTTTGAATACATAAAACTCCTTGCGCTGTAAAATTTCTTCATTAAAATTAGGATCATCAATATTCGGATAAGCCATATTGAATTATCATAATTTAAATCTATGTTAATCTATGTTAATCTATGTTGATATATATGTATATATACATATATTTGTATTTATAAATACAAATAAAACTAATAACATTATGAATTATATTTAAATAATCAAAAATAAGCCAAAAAAATGAATATCCATACCCTATATTAACAAAAACAACCTTTCGTCGATTATCACGTAGAATTCTTTGTTGTTTCGCAATTCTATTGAAATGTCTGATTCCATGAATTCGATTGAACTCGCGATTGATCCCAAAAAGCCCATCGCTTTCGTTGACACTCAATCCAAATATGGAGGTTACTCGGTTGTAGTGGGTTTTGATATCCGCAGCCACCAGTCAATCGACAAATATGGACAGAGTTTTGCCATCGATTTGCCCGAAAGTGTACTCGATGTCCTGACTATCGATCGCTTGAAAGCATTCACTCTCTTTCACCATTTGATGTATAAATTCTCAGAGTATCGTCAACCCGTTCTTCGCTTCACTACGGTGAGCAAGTATGGGCAGAAGATATTGCTTGAGAGTTCATTCTCCAATGGTCGGGTTGCTAGCGACATTTTAACGTTCACAACACGTTATTATGATGAAAAGCAATCTGCAGAAGTGTCTTTCAAATCAAGTGAAGTGATTATACGTACAACCTCCCCGGAGGATGTACTTATTAATCATGTCACTTGGTTTGATAAACCATTCTGTAAAGTTCGTTTAAGTAAAAATGGAGGTCATACTTTCATTCAACTTGATGAACTTGATGGATTGGCATCATTCTTTAATACTCATATCAAGCGCGAGTTTGATTTGACTATTAATAAAGGATGTTTTTCCGTCGAGAGTAATCAATTCTAAATTCTAGTCCAGAATTTAGAATTGACGTGAGACAACACGTAAAAAACATTCTAGCAAGTTACTCTGACAATGTAGTGAGCTAGAATACATGGGCGCATCTCAATGATGCGGCTGTGGACAAGAGGAAGTATCTGTTTGGTGTTGCTTCGGTAACACATTTCAGATATGGATTGTTTTTTTTGTTCAAAAATTATATAAAAAATTAAATTTTATGTTGTAAGCTATTATTTTCTAAAGTTTTACGTTCTAAAAACCCAAAGAGGTTGGCTGAAATATTCACCTTTATTATTACAACGAAGCCCATTTTCATATTTTTTTGTTATACCCTTTGGTAATAATTTATTAGCATCTTTCTCTTGTCGAATTTCATCGGTTTCAGTTTCTTTACGAACATCAAACATAGTAAATCCATAATTTCCAATAAATGTCCATCCAAGTTTATGCACGCACCATTCAATTATTTTTTCAACAAAGATAATTGATTTTGCATTATCTTTAAAATTAATCACATCTGATAAATGTAAAATTACTGGACTATTTGGCTCAAGTAATCCAGATGTTTTCTTTAATGAAGGCTTAAGAAATTTCTCAATCCAATCATTAATTAATGGATAGCGCTCTGATGATTGAGTACTTTCTTTACTATAAATTTCAAGATTAAAGAATGGTGGTGATGAAATCATAAAATTAGGATAAACTATATGACTACTACAAGTATCATATCTTTTTCCATATGCGTTTTTATCTTCATTCCAGTCTTCAAATGGAGAAAAATAAACTAATTGTTTGGAAAAATGTTTATTATCTTCATCATGATTTTTAATAATATTATCATAACATTTTTGCATTGCTGTATTTGGATCACAACCTGTATAGAAATATCCTCTTGAACAAGCTGCAAGAAGTCTATCGCCCCATCCCGCTGAAATATCCAACATATGAATTTGTTTTTTTGCATATTTCTCAGAAAATTCTTTAAATTCCGGTCGTTTTGCTAATTCATCGATCATTGTTGTAACAAGTGTACTTGGAAAACATCCTGGAATTCCAGTTTTAAATAATGCAATAGCACATTCATTTTCTAAAGCATCTTGAGACGGTGGTAAATGTGATTGTTTGTATCTATCTAAATGTTTTGATAATTGAACTTTGGCAATTTCTATAACTTGTTCTTTATGATCTTTCCAATAATCATAGCAACTCAATGGAACATCATGTCGTCGAGAATGAATACGAATAGGTAATGAATATGATGATGTAATTGTATTACAATCATTTAATTCATTAATATCAATTGTAATCAATCCAAGATTTTTCATTTTTTTGCGAAAATTATATGACATATTGGCAAGAAATGTATATGGTAATTTTTGAACAAGAGTTTTTTCATGTTTATCAATAATAGACAGATTTGGTATTTTAGATTTCATTTCATAATATACAATTTCATTAGGATAATCTAACAAACTCACCAAATCAATTGCTTTTTGTAAAGCATCATTGTTATATGGTAATTTATTATCCATTGTTTGATTTATTTCTGTTATTTGATTTATTTTTATTATGATAATTTATTATCAAATAATCTTCAAATTTGAATTCGGAATATTAAATTATACATCTTCCATAAAAAACATTTGAATATTCATAAAAATATTATTCATAATCCTATTAGAAAAGAAAAAATGTCGGAAACAATTCCCCAATTAAACAGTTTTGAAGTTTTGAGTGATGAACCAACACCTCTAAATACTGCAGCTATTGAACCAGTTCTCGAGAAAAAAACTCGAGAACGCCGCACTGGTAAGGTATTTGGAATGGGTGATTTTCAAACTGTAGATCAAACTGAAATTAAATTATCAGCTGTAATTAATAGTACAGATCATTATCTTGAGCTTGCTCAAGAAGCTATTAATGTGTTATGTAATAGAGCTAAAAAAACTATTGAATACCGTCTTAGTAAAATGGTTTCTGGTACAACTTCAATGAATATTGTTGGACCCATTTTTAAAGATGAGTTCTATGTTCGTCTTAACCCAACTAAATGGGCAATTATCACAGAAACTATTTTAAAAAGTGGTAAAGTTGAAATTGATGGTATTGATTACGTTTTAGACCCTCAAAATGCAATTCGTACCTGGGATGTAATTGCAGGTCCTAGTGATAGACCAACCCTTTTTAAAGATAAAAAAATCTTAAGTTTAGGAGAAAAACTTCAAGCGATCGTACAAGAAGATACACGTAAAGATATGATTAAAGAAGGACGTCTCAAAGCAGATGATCCATATACTCCAACCGTATGGTTGTTTTTAGCGTACAAACAATCTTATCGTGGAAGACAAGAACCTTGCAGATTTATCAATATGTGTTGGGATTCTAATGGTACTACTGCAGATCGACTAATGCCCGTATCAGAATATTGTACTCGAAGAACTCAACCAAGAGAGAGAAAACAAAATCAATTTCGTGAAAAACGTCAAGATAATGCACATTTATCAACTACACAACAAAAAGATAATCGACCTAGATACGATACTAAGTCAAGGCAAGCACGACAAAATCGTCCACCACGACCTGAAAAAAAGGAAAATACTGTTTAAAATGTAACAATCTTCAGAAGCATCATATAATATTTCTTAAATTCATCTTCTGAGATATTATTTTTTTTATGAAAATTTTTTGAATCTAACAGATTCTTTATTTTACAAATATTTAAATTTGTGTTTATTTGTTGGGTTTTTATATTTGGAATTTTAAATAAAAAATAACAGTTTTTTACCCTATTAATTTGGTATTAATCTTATAATCCACAGGATTTAACATGTGAAGCAGAACCATTTTTACCAAGTGAATAATATGATTTCATATCTTTTTCAATATCACCAATTGTCGGGCGTTGTAACCACCACGCGTTAGTAGTGTTATAAACACTTGATGATAAAGTAGGATCTAATTGATGAGTCCAAACATCTCCATTTTTATTACAACCTGTATTTAACCACATACTCCTCATACAATCAGGTGTAACAGATGATCCAGCTTTTGTATCATATCCTGGTCCACATACATATTCAGGTGAATCTAAATAACTAAATGGACCTAAGTGTTGCATATATAAATATGCAACAACTAATAAAACTAAAACTACTACGATAACAACGTAATTCATTTAATATTATGGTAATATCAAAAATCTATATTAAAGATTGAAAAATATTTCCATAATATTATTATTATTATTATTATTTACAAAAAGTATATTTTATTCAAAGAAATGGATAATAAAATAATAGAGAAAAAAATTTACAAGCCGATAAAAACCCATATTCTTTGGAATTATGAGGAAAAAGTAAATTTACCAAGATTAGAAATTAAACATGTTAAACAAGGCAAAAAAGATTGTGTTCCATGTTGTTTAGCAATGTTAACTGGTACTGACAAAACAGAATTTTATGATATTGATAGCTGTAACCCAATAGAATGGTCACAAAGATTAAAAAAATATAAAATGAAATTAGCTTTTTGTAATTATGAATTTAGACAACTTTATGATTATCATGAACAACTTCAAAAAGGTACATATTTAGTTGGTATTTTAAAAGGTGATGATATTGGAATGTTTAATGGAACTGCAAATAAGCATTTAATAATTATTCAAGATGGTTATATTTATGATAGTTTTGTCAATTGTATATATCCTATTAAACTAATAAATAGTTTATATGAACAGAATTTTGTTAATCGTTTGTATAGAGTTGTTGATAATAGTTATCCTCATGAGATATGAATTTAAATAAAAATAATGAGATGTTCTTCAAAACAATTTGTTTTTAAATTACATGAAAAATGTAATCAGACTGTTATATATAGTGGTTCATTAATGGATGATAGAATTAAACAATATATGTATACAATTTAGCATGTTATTTGATATATTATTTTAAATTAATTAATTCATATTCTGGTTTAATTTTTAAAATAAATGGCATCATAACTTTTAAATATACATCAACAACATCAAGATTTTCATTGTCAACTTGTTGTTTAATCATAGCTAATTTTTTTCTATATTTATTATTATGGCTCATTACAAAATCTTTTTCATAACTTAATTTATATAATACAGGAGTTTTATCTACTAAAAATCCGGGCAATCTTATATATTCATCTAGATTTTTTGTTTGAGAGTCGTAAAAGCATGTGATCATATTTTCAAATTTACATTCATCCCAGCTTATTTTACGAATCTTACGACCATAATAAAATTCGCCTTCAGCATTACTATGACTACATAATAAGAAAATATTAGGTGTTTGTAATATTAATTCTAATTCATTACTAGTTTGATTATAGCGAATAATATTGAATTGTTTTAAATCAATCATTTTTTTTAAAATTTCCATCATTAACCATCCTTCAACATCATTAACTACAATAATTGATTTTTTATTCTGATTCATTTGATTATATAAATATTAAATCTATATGATAAATATAAAATCATATTTAATTTATTCTTTTAAAGTAAAAATTTATATGATTTACAATATTGATAATTTATTTATAAAGTTTAGCATATTGTTCATATGTTTTATTTTTTTCATGTTCGTAATCAATAATAGGAGTTGGATAATTTACAAGTAAATTATGATATTTAGAATCATATAATTTGTGTATAATTTTAGGTTCTATATTATCAAGTTCTGGTATCCACTTTTTAATATAAATACAATTAGGATCGTGTTCTTTTTGCTGTAACCATGGATTAAAAACTCTAAAATATGGCTGACTATCAGCTCCACCACCTGCAACCCATAACCAATTACCATTATTAATAATAGGGTCATAATCTATTAAATTTTGAGCAAACCACTGTTCTCCTATTCGCCAATCAATACCGCATATTTTTGTTAAAAAACTTGCAACAATTAAACGAGCTCTATTATGCATGTATCCAATTTGCGCTAACTGTCTCATACCTGCATCAACAATTGGAAATCCAGTTGTTCCTGTTTTCCAAGCTTTAATTATTTGTTTTGTTTTTTTATTTGAATCATCAAGCCATTTAATTGTATTATATTTTGGATTAAGGGTTGAATTATTATGACTAGTTATTTGATATTGTAATAGTGTTGGATTATGCCATGCGATAATATAATAAAATTCTCTCCAGAATAATTGTCTTGTTACTACTGTATTATGTTTCATTGCATAATATGCCTCACGAATAGATATAATACCAAATTTTAAATAATGACTAATGTGATATGTTCCATTTTCATCAAATACATCATCGTGAGTTTTTGCATAATTAATTTTTTTATTAATTTGCCTAATTGCATCAGAACGGCTAAATTTAAGATCTTTATCTATAATTAATTTATATTCCTCTACGTGTTTAAATTCCAAATAATTTTTAATTTTAATTGTATATGGTTCTTTTATGTGTTTTGATTTATAATAATTGTAAAATGGAGTAAATTTTTTATAATATAATGACTTTTCATCAGGAATTAATTGCAATTTATTATTAATAATTGGGTATTCATCTGATAATAATAAAATATCAACAAATGATTTTATTGAAATATTTTTTAATTTATCAAAAATTTGAGCATCGCGCTTAATAGAAAATGGTGTAAAATCTGTATTAAAATACAGTGTTATATTTGAATTTGGATGATGTATTTTTATTTCTTTAACTAATTTTTCAATTCTTTCTGCTGGATTACCTAACAATAATAGCAATTTATCATTAAGTGATTCAGATAATTGTTTAACAAATAGTAATAATATATTAAAACATTTTTGACTAAAATATGTATTAGTTTTCCCTATTTGAATAGGATTAAAAATAAATATAGGTAAAATTTTGTCTGAATTTCTAATACATTCATTCAATGCAGTGTTATCATAAATGCGTAAATCACGTCGAAAATATATTATGCCAATATTCATTGTTAATATTTAGAACTATATTTTTATTTTTAATTTACTCAAATTATTTACATTAATAATGTTAATAACTTCTCCATAATAGCTGGATAATACGGATTATTAGCACGAATAGGAATGTGACCATCTAATTCTTTATTATATTCATAAATTTTCAAGCTATCAATATTTTTATCGTCAATTGTATAATAAAATTTCTTTCCATCAACTAATATTTCTTTTGCAGTTACCGATTTTTGCTCATTAATAGGACCCATTGGTTGACAAGGTCTTTCTTGTTCAAAGTCATGTCGAATATTTGCATTATATAATGGAACACCAGTTGGTTTACAAAGCAAACATTGAATTTTCTTTTTAATAGCTTCATCTAATGAAGGATGATGAATATTACAATCAATTGACGCCTCGATTACCGCATGAAAAAACTTATCTAAAATAACTTTACCAGCAATTGACTCATCATACAAATCAATATCAGTAGTTTTTTCTTCATTCTTAGTTGCATTAGATAATTTAGTTGGATAATCTGATAAATAAATGACTAATTGACAATCACGTTCTGATTCGGGTAAATGTTCATGACTTTTATATCGAATCATACGAGCTGCAAATTGACCACGCCTTGCATCATGCCAATAAGGTTCTAACATAATACCAAACCGAAGACCTTTCAAATCTAATCCTTCAACACCAGTACTAGAAATTAATAATAAATCAATTATTCCGCCATGTGCATTTTCAGGACTATTAAATGTTTTTACAATTGCAGCTCGTTCTTCAGGATCTACTTCACCACTAATAATTGCATATTTATATATCTGATTTGAATCTTTTATATTATTACCACCTTTTATTTTAGCTATTTTTTCTATATGTCTATATTTTTTATTTGATTTTTTACTTAATTTTTCATCGATTTTTTTTATTTTTGATATTGGATTAACTAAAAAATCATTTATTCCGATCGGCTGATATCTAGCTCTATTACCACCGGATTTTTTATCTTCAGAATCTTCATTTATTTCATCATCACTACCTTTTTCATTTTCAAATGCTGTATTATATAATTTTTCTTCAATTTCCTCCGTAGCTTTTTTATTTAATAAATCAGTACTATTATACGATTTCCAACTACGTTGTTCAAGAACTTTAGCAAAAGTTTTTAATCCTGAAACGATAAAACTTGAATACAGGATTCCAAGACGTTTTCCAGCTGCAAAGAAATCCATAATATCTTTGTATGCAGTCAACATTTTAGGACTATTTATATCTAAACCATTATCATTTAAATCAGTTTCTGCTAATTTATCAAGAAGTTTTTCAGGCATCTTCAACCCTTCACGGGCTTTTAATGCATGAAGTGGAAATCTAAAATTGGATAGTTGACGACTTTCAACTCTATAGGTTGAACTAGCTTTTTGACCAGACGAAAAACGTTCAGATTCACGCCGAAATTTTGGTCGATTAGCTTCAGTACGTTCTTTATCTCTAGCAATAGCATATGCTGCAAATTGCTCAGTACTCATCGGAACTTTTCTAATAATTGTAGGTAGTTCTCTTGGAAAGAATTCACGAGGTGCTCCATCACCTTTATCAAAATAAACAGGACCATAATAACTTACCAATCCACTTAATCGACTTTGAAAAATAGGTTGATTTTTAATACCAAGATTTGTATAATCAACAAACCAATTTTCAAAATCTTCACGATTTTCAGGAAATAATGTATACGTTCCAAAACCACCTGACATAACATTATAGTCATCTTCGTCATCTTCATCTTCATCGTCTTCTGAATTATATGATTCTTCAGAATCATCATTATTGGTTGAATGATTATTTTCATTTGATTCATGATAAGTTGTTGTCCTAATATATCCTGGAATTGTACCACCTTGTTTTTTTTCCAATTCTTTATAATTATCAATTTCAATAATCATACCTCCATCAGCTTCATCATCTGATTCATTACCACTGTCTTCATTGGATTCATTGGATTCATTGGATTCATTGGATTCATTGGATTCAGGTTTATTTTGTTTAAACGATGTCATAGTATTTTTAATAGCATCATATTTTTTGGTTCTAACAACTTCACTAATTCTACCCTTAAGCATATTAAAACAAGCAACTAGCTCAAAAGGATCATTAACAGCTGGTGTACCTGTTAAGAAAATAAGCTTAATATTTTTTGTTCTCATTACTAAATCATAAAATCCAAGAGCATTTTTTGAACCATTTGAAATTGAATTGAATAAATTATGTGCTTCATCAACAATAATTAGACTATTTTCCAAAGCATGTTCTTTACTAAAAGTTGAAGTCAAATCTCCAAGTTTCTTTTCATAAAGAATTTCTTCTTGGCTTTTATTAATATTCTGAATTTGTTTGAACATATTTGAAGCATTTGATGAAACAAATGAATAATGATTTTCAATAATTTTATCAATTTCGCTTACTCCAATTTGTTCAACATCTTTAAGATAAGAAGCTAAAGAATTTTTAAAATTATTAGCAAGTGATTTAGCACTTAAAAATATGATATTACGTGATGGATCATTTACACGATAATATTCTGTAATAGATACAGCTAATGGAGTTTTACCAAAACCCATACCCCAATAGCATAACAGTCCTCGACCATGGCTATTAATTATATATTCCCGAACAATATATTGACTATATCGTAAAAATTCCTTTTCATCATATTTTACTCGTTTGAATTGATTAAACAATGATAATGCAAAATCTGTATTATTTTCATTTGGTATATGAAGTTTAACAATACTATCTGATTTTTCAACAGATGATCGATTTTCTTCAACATCAGCCATTTTTATACAATAATCTTTGGGGTGAATATTATAAATATCTTTACGAAAAAATTACACTATATTTAATTTTATGTAAAAGTGTATTAAAATTGAATTTTAAACATTTAATTACATCAAATTCTTTATTATTCATTAATATTGTAAGTTTTTAAATTTCAAGAACAATAAACAATGAATTCTCTTAAATTAAAACTATTTGATATGTTTGAAAAAAAATCATGTAAGATTGATTTAGAAAATAAAATTGTTGTAAAAGTTTCCTTATCAGAATTGAAAGAGAGTATGAAATGGGTAGTTTTAGAATCACTATTTAATGAAGTATATAACGTGATTAATAGTCATCACGTAGTATTACCATTTGGATTTAATATTGATTCAATAGTATTAGACAAAAATTGTAGAGATTATATGAAGAACATAAGCTATACTGCCTATTTTGAAATTATTACAATTGTATTAAATCAATATTTCATTGAAAATGAAATGAATTTAAATATTTCACTTAAATCTGGCTATATGCTTGAAATTCGTCAGACATCAAGTCCAAAATCATTTATACCAAATTTATTACCTATGAAATCTGAATCAGCTCTTGATGCCTAATTGTCTGAATAATTTTACCATTATCTATTTCAATTGAATCGATTTCAATACCAGAATCTTTTATTTTTTTGAAATTATAATTCATATCAAAATCACCATTTAAGACGAATCTCACTAAAATATCATTATTTAATTCCACATTTCTAGCTTTCCATTTAAGTTTATAAATTCTAATAAAATCATTTAAAAGATCTAATTCCGTATTAGGTTTATAACGAAAACTGAAAATATAAATCATTTTATAAATATTTATAATCAATCACTATAAAAAGATAAATCTTTTAGTATAATAAAGTTTTATCTTATAAGAATTCTAATAAAAAAATTTAGAAATATATCCTTCCTATGAAAATGGTCTCTCTGATTGTTGGATTAATTATTGTCTGCCTCATAATTATTGTCTGGAAAATTTTTGATAAAAAAAATAAATATGATATTGACTCAAATGCCGATGTGTCATTTATATTAAGTGAAAATGCCAAAGAATATAAAAATTTACCAAAAATAAATCATCCATCTGCTGAATATATTGATATCGGTCCATTATTTGATAGTTGTGGTAAAGATTTTACACATTCAGCTAAATTATTACGCGATTTATATGGTTCAAACGTTAATGATAAAATTGTAATTTATAATAAAAATGACGATTTATTATATTCTAATAGATGGACGTCATTCAATATATGTAAAGATGGATTAACACAAGCTGATATTATTAAATATGGAGATAAAGAAGCTGAAAATATTAAACAATATCGGAAATCATCAAATAGATGTAATGATCGAACATATGGAGGATGGTAATATTAGTTTAGGTGTTTATAATATACTTTAAATCTTTGTATCAGGAATTTCATAATAATCGATAATTAATAATAATCGTGAAAATGTACCAGATCTTATAAATATTGAATAACTCCATTTAATAGCTTTATAAAAAAGATTCAATTGAAAATCATAATTAAAAGCTAATGGTAGGAACAAATAATATAGCTTTATTTCTTTTTTATAATCAAAATATTGCAGTAATAATTCAACTGAAATAATTAAATAAAATAAACAAGATGTATATGCATAACGTTGATGAATAGTTCCATATTTAAATTCATCATGATGAATTATTCTTAATAAAATAATCATACTTGCATTTAACAAAAATAATATAATTAAACAAATTTCATTAATTTGATCATTTAATTCATTTATAAAAACAACCAACACAATTACAATTAATACAATTAATCGCCATCCAATAATTGATAATCTGGTATCTTTCATAAATATTATAACATTGTTATACAAAGTAAGAATTAATAAGTTAAATGTTAATATATTGATATAATTGCTGTTTGAATAATGTAATTTATATAAAATACCAATATTAATACGAATTACCTCAATTCCAAATAATAATAATGCTAAATAATTAATACCTAAAATATAATTTAGCAATCCTGGTTCATAACGAAATGATAATCCGATTGCAACAAGTCCGAATATTACATTAAAAATTTCATAAATCATTTATTTAAATAAATTACTAATTATATATCAAAATAAAATATATCAAGATTAATATAATATATACTTTATTTTTTTAAGAAGAGATGTGTGATGATTCATTATCTTTAGCATTAGTAGCTATATTATTAATGTTTATAGTATTTTATGTATTATATGTTAGATTACCAGAAGCAAGTGCAAATTTTTCTTCAAATTCACCAACTGATAAATATTCATTTATTGATAATCCTAAATCATCATTATGGTCTGGATTAGATGATAATGATAGAACTGTCGAAATGAATATTGTAAAAAATAAATTAATGTTGAATCAACCTCCACCAATTAGTCAAACTGCAAATAGAAGATTAACTAATCAAGAATATGGTAAAACTTATTAATTTTCATAAAAATATTTCTTAACTAAAATAACTAAAATTGATTTATTTTTTAATAATAAAAAGTCTATCTATTCAAACGAAATTTATAATCAAAATAAATATGTCAGTTCCTACAATTTTTGATGAATATTTTAAAAATACTATAAAAAAATTATGTGAAAAAATGACTGTACAATCAAATCATATTATTCATTCTATTCCAAATTTAAAATCTAAAGATCAAATAACATCTAAAGTACAACATTTAAACTTATTATTTAATTCAGTTAAAAAAGAATTAAATGAAAATTTTGTACTTCTCTTTAATATGACTCATTCAGATGATGAAACAAAAATCATACGACCTAAAAAGAAATTGATTAAGAAGAAACGAAATAAGCGTCATCCAAAACCTCGTCAATAGTTGGACGTTTAATTGGATTGTATTTTAGCATATTTCTAATCATTTTTTTTAGATCATTCGGAATTTCACATTTTAAAAACTGATCCTTAAAATATTTTATTTCTGAAAATTTATGATATTTTGGTAAAGTTATAATATTATCTATTATTTTTGGTTGTCCAAACATACTAAAAATTTGTTTAATCATATCGTTTTCATCATCACCACAGAACAATGGTCGTCCAAGTGCTAATTCAGCAGCAATGCAACCTAATGACCATATATCAACCTTTTCATCAAAAATATCTGCTCCAAGTAAAAGATCTATTGGTCTATACCAGATCGTACAAATCAAACATTCTTTTGATGGGTCAAAAATATTAAAACAGTTATTAAAGGATAAAAATCTACTAGCACCAAAATCTGTAATTTTTGTATCGAAAGTTAATAATTCATTATTTTTTTTAACAAGAATATTTTGTGGTTTGAGATCGCAATGAACAATTTCATTATCATGTAAAAATTTAACAGAATTACAAATTTTAAACAGAATAGGCTTAATCATATTGTAATATGTATTTGGATTTGATTTTATTAATGGGCTGAAATTTTTAATAAATTCCGACAGATTATAACCGTATAATTCCATAATATTATTTAATTTATTTTCGTTATTCATAATTCCTATTGATGTCATAATACCTGTGTCAAAAATAGAATTTTGAATTATAATATCACTTAAAATACATGCAAGAATTCCATATTCATTTGAATAAGTTTTATAAGTTTTAATGGCAATTGTTTGACCATCTAATATACCTTTAAATACGTTGCCTTCTCCACCTTCAGATATTTTGTCTAAGATATCAACATATTTAAATATTAGATTTTGATTTTGTTCAGCTTTATTTTCGTCATTTACTAATGTAACATTTAATGGTAATTGATTAACTTCTGACGCTTTATCTAAAACTTTATTAATTTCATCAATGTTTTTTTTGGTTTTATAAATAATAAAATTATGTGGCAATTCATCTACAATATTAGAATCAATATCATTAAAAATTTCTCTTAATTGTTTAGAAAAAGTCATTAATTCATTTTCAATATTAATGAAGGATTTATTGTCAAAAATATCAAAATGTAATGCATAATTCGAAAGAATTTTGTAGCATAATACATTAGTATGTTCGTAAAATGTTTTGACAATTAATTTAAAATTATTAGCCGCAACAACATCATATTCAAGATCGTATAATTCTTTTATTGATGTATTAAATTGAAATATTTGATGTAAATGTTCAAATCTAACAGATGCTTTTTCATATAATTTAATACTTAACCCTAAACAAACAGCTGCAATTTTTTTATATAAAGATGTTTTATCTGAAATCTTATCTATTTTATGTAATCTAAATTGAAGATAATTTCTCATATATAAAATTGCCTTATGAACATGTAATTCATGTATTTCATATTGATTACAACCTTTAAATAACCAATGTACAATTTTTTTTCGGATATCTCCAGAAAACATTTTAAAAATGATTTCTATTATTTGAATAATAGAACAGTTATTTTATATTACTCAATATAAATAATCAATTTTTCAACTTAATCTATTGGTTTTAATCTACCGATTTAAATTTATTTGAATTTCATAATAATGAAGATAATTAAAACATTTGAAACATCAATTGATATTGTTGATATTGAAAAATTATATCAACCAATTAGTCAAATTTTAATGGAAGAACTTAAATCTAAATATGAAGGTGTATGTTTTAAATCAAGTTATATTATTGAAATAAAAGAAATTTTACATAATTCAGAAGTTGAAATTAGTACAGACCATCAAGATTGTATTGGTAAAGTTGATGTGAGATTTAGTGCACTTGTTGAAATTTATACACCTGGAAATATTATTCCTGTATGCAAATTAGAAATAAAAAGATCAAATGGTGAATTTATTGGATCATCAGATGATGCAGGCATTCAAATTGTACAATCAGAGAATGAAAAAATTCTTCCAGCATTCAAAGTAGGTGATAGATTTCCAATTCAAGTAAGAAGTGTTACATATAATATTGGTCAGTCAAAAATGACAGTTATTGGAACATTACCTGAAATTAAACCTGATAAATTAATTATTCATAAAATTAAAGAACCACTTTCAGAATATGATACAAAAGCATTAGAAAAATTCTTTAATGATTATATTAATCCATTACATAAATGGATCGCTGATTTAAATGCTGCTGATAAAAAGAAATTTGACGAATTTGTTGGTGTAACTTATCCATATAAAACATCAAAAACATCTAATATTCCTAAAACTGGGCAAATTAATTTTACTGAACTAAAAGATATTAATTCTCTTACAGATCATAAACAATTATATTTATGTTATCCACCTGAAATTAGTAGATCAAAACCAATTGCATTAATTTTGGATACAAATATTATGTCGAAAAATGATAATGAATATAGCATGAAAATTTATGATGAAAGGCTTATGTCTGTGTTGATTGATTATTTAACTACATATTATAATTATATTTCAATGCTTAAAGCATTTACTGAAAATTATCCAAGTCCATTAAGTGAAAGATATAAAGCACTTTGGGGGCTTATTCATTTAAAAAAAGAAAATTAGACCTAAATAACCACTAAAATGTTCAAAAATTAATTTTTTTATATTTTATAAACTTTATTAATCATAGATAATTGAAAAATGAACTATTTAGAAAAATTATTATTAAAACATCCTATTTTGGAACAAAAATATATAAGTACTTTGACAAAATGCAAAAAAGTATCGCCAAATTTTATTATGAATAATTTACATATAAATTGGAATATGAGACATTTTTCAAGAATATTTCCAATTAAATTTATTCTTGATCATTCTAATTTTAATTGGGGTATGAAAGATATTACATATAAATTTGCAACAGAAGAAATAGTAGAAAAATATCCAACAATTCAATGGAATATGCAAGAATTATCAGACAAATTTAATATTTCGATTTCATTTGTGTGATCCATTGAAATCAAATTATGTATCAAAATTTGTATAATCCGAATTGTTTGATCAAAATTTATTGAAACATATTAAACAATTTTTAGTTTGATTTGTATAGTCTAATTTTAATTATCTTTTATTAGTTTTCAAATTCCATTTATAAATATTCAAAATAATGGATTCGGAAAAATCAATTAAACCTTTCAATGAAGAAAAAGAAAAACAAAAACTCTTTGAATATATAGATAAAAATATTAATCTATGCAATCTTGATGATAAAATAAATATTCTTACAAAAATTATTTCTGAAATAGGTCTTTCAAAGATTCAAGTAGCTTCGGACGGATCAAATATATTTCTGGACGATTTACCATTAAATTTATTAAAAGATATTAAGAAGTTTATAGAGGAAGGAAATATTAAAAATAAAATTGACTTTTCTGATATTAATAACGATGGCTGATTTTACTTGGTATGGTAGTGATATGCCTGTATTAGCAGGTGGATTTCTTGGCGGTATGACGGATAAAGATATTGCACAAATAATAGGCGGTCTTAAAGAGAATATTGAGCCGGCAGATAAAGATTTAGATGAAAAAGGATACGATACAGATGAAATAGAACATAGAAAAGAGGGAAAAAAGCACAATAAAAAAAATAAAATAGTAGTTTTGGATAATTTATCATCATCTGATTCATCATCAAGTGAAGAACCCCAAAATGATGAAGAAGATGATTTAATTACAGAAAAACTCATTGATCCTGTTCAAGAATTAGAAAAAAGAATGAAACGCATAACAGGTGGTGGAGATGTATTACAAACATTAGTTACATTGATTCCTACTATTTTTCCAAAATCATATATGTAATTATTAAATTAAAAGGTTTGATAATTCTATATCATCATATATTACTTTTTTTTCTTGAAAAACAAATTAAACAATCCATCAAAAGATAATAATAGTCAAACTTTTAACATTCGACAAATTTAAAATGGATAAAGATCAGGAAGAATATCTTAAATCCCAGTTTGCAAAATTTCGAGAGGTAGATGAGAAACAATTATCGAATATAATTGAAAACCTTCGTAAAGATAAACCTAATGAGCTAAGACTAATTTTATATAAATTGCAGAAAGATGAAGAAATTCTTGTTCGAGACAAGATTCTTTCACCAGAATTAATTAAAACACTACGCTTTTATATTCTTAAATCTAAAACTACAACAGAGTCTTTAAAAATTATCAAAGAAGATATTC
>Ga0214921_10002807_pt1 | contig 27607 bp, 43 predicted proteins | sample LL1505_MetaG_FD_177992 | JGI IMG/M metagenome (GOLD analysis project Ga0214921, IMG submission 177992) | Freshwater microbial communities from Lake Lanier, Atlanta, Georgia, United States - LL-1505 | ecosystem: Environmental > Aquatic > Freshwater > Lake | place: USA: Georgia | collected... | reverse complement strand
GTAACACAATCTGTAACACAATCTGTAACACAATCTGTAACACAATCTGTAACACAATCTGTAACACAATCTGTAACACAATCTGAATCACAATCTGAATCACAATCTGAATCACAATCTGAAACACAATCTGAAACACAATCTGAAACACAATCTGAAACACAATCTGAAACACAATCTGAAACACAATCTGAAACACAATCTGAAACACAATCTGAATCACAATCTGAATCACAATCTGAATCACTAAATCGGCCACGCATAATTTAAATATGCAATACTTCAAATACGCAATATTACAAATTGAAAATTGCAAATCTCAATTTTGCATTTTCACAATTGTGTTTTTTGAATTTAAGATTTTGAAAAACCAATTTTTTAAATTTGCCCGGTATATTCCCACAAAAGTAGAGGGGGGGTATATAAAATATAGGGGTACCGTTTTCTAGAGGGCTACGGATGCATATTTTAGTGCACATAGGCTTACTTAATCTTAATTAAGAAATACAGATTATGGAGAGAATTTTTAAAAAAGCACAATATGAGTTTAAAAGTGATGAGCCGATTTTAAGAGAATCTGTGAAAAATGCCTTTCCAGGAGAATGGAGGGTGGGAGATCTTGTTCAAACACCTTGGGGAAAGATTAAAAGAATATCTGAGGTGCTACAAAAACCAGATGCCAACGGTTATTCGGGATACTACAGATTAGAAGGTGATGTTTTTTGCCATCTAGGCTTGCATTTAAGAAAACTTTAATTAAATTTGGTATATTTCCGTATATAAATTATGAATAATAGCACAATCGAGATTCTAGAGCAAATTATGGCCAAAGCTAATGAAGAAGAGCATTGTCCTTGGTTATGGAAGCTAAACAAAAGTGATATGCAAGATGTAGTAAGGTATTTAGAGATCAAAGATGTTCGGCATAGCTCAGGCTCACTTTTTAATGTTCCCATTGATCCTACATTTGGTTATTCTTGTCTCATATGTGAAAACAAAATATATTACGTTTGAAATGAAACATGTAAGCATCGCTCCATCTATACCTAGTTTTTCTTGGCAAGTAGATCTAGCTTATCATCAACACAGCTTGATAGGAGGCTTAAAAGATGATTTTATGGTGTTGTCTCCTTATATAAATTCTCCAGATTCTGTTTACGAAAAATGCTTTCCTAATTACATTAAAGAAATTAGCGTAAAACCTTTTTGGGAATTTTTAGATTGCGAATACTCTTCAAACCTTATTCCAATAAATATACAAACTAGCTTAGCACAAATATTTATTGAAGACGAGGAAGAGTATATGATTTGTGATGCAGATATTTTTTGTTTTAAACAAAAAGAATTCAATTTAGAAAAATTTGATATTCACCATGAAATAATATATGATCAATGGCATATTCATCAACACACCACTAATGCATTTTTGAAAAAAATGTTACCAAAAGAACATCAAAATTTTAAACATTCTGGCTTTGTTCCAATTGTTGCAAAAGGAAAAACCATAAAAAAAATATTGCCAGATTGGATTGATTTACATATTAAAATTGTTGAAGACCAAAAAATAGAGCCTTGGCACGCCGGGATGTATTCTTATAATTTGGCTTGCGCCTTACACAATTTAAAAATAAAAGAGGACAGGATTTGCGCCCTGCCTTTTGATAATGAAATTACAGAAAATATGTTTTGTTTACATTATTCTGTTGGTTTTCAAAATTTTGATAAGCATAGACAAGATTTTTATTTTCATAGAGAGAAAATAACGAACATTGATTTTTGCTCGCTTACGAAATCAGAAAAAATTATGTTTATGGCATTAATTAATTGGTATAATGAATCAAATCTTTCTAATGATTATATTTAACTCACTGCTTCTACCACTTTGTTGTACCATTCTTCGTTGATATTAATATCCACGCCGGTAACCATACGAAGAAGCCCAGTGTTAAGCGCGGTGTTTCGCATGTAAGCAATTTTGTCAAGAAATATAATCACATCACCAGTGTGATGAGTTACATGATTGGTGGGGCTTTCGGTACAAAGATCAACAATAGCATTTGAAGGAATTTTAATCGTTTTCATACTTATTTGTACGAAGTTTTGAAAAGATTTGTGATATCAATTCAGAGGTGCACCAGTGGATTAAAAAGAAATTTTAAAAGTGGACTGGATTGCTTTTATTTTTCAAATAATTGGCACGGCTTTATTAACTAGAAAAAAAATTTCTTCCTGGTTGTTTTTTTGCACAGGAAATATTTTGTGGATTTTTTATTTTATTAATAATCGCCCCATGCTTATTGTGGCAATTTTACAATCTATATTTTTTGTAGGATTAGATATTTATGGTTTCTTTACATGGCGCAAAGAGCACAACAAAGATCACAAAATTGATTGAATATATTGGATAAATTCTAATTGTGATTTAATTGAATTTTCAAGCTCTAGACAAGAGCAGCATGTGCCAAAATATTCCTTAGGCACTTTTTTGAGATAGTCAAAATCTGAATTATAATTGCCGATATGTTCCGCCCAAATATCTTTCTTTTGTTTGATTGCTGAAATATGGTTGCAATAAATAGGATGCTCTTGTATGGCAATTTCAACATCATCGATCCAAAGCTCATCATTCATTTTGTCTTCGTACCAATGAGATAAATCAAGACAAATTCCTGCATATTCAGATAATTGTGCTGAAGTTAATAATTTTGAATTTTCGGCGATAATATAATCTTTAAATTGATAGATCGGAGATTTCTTAAATTCTTCTACATGGTTACCGTGAATATTCATCCATTTTGTTTTTAGGTGCTCCAAACAAAATTCCACTTCTTCAACAGATGAATCCACTCTAATGTGAACTAAAGGAAATTCCATATATGAGAGTTTTTTCTTAAGTTTTTTTAAAAGCTTTATTCTTTGTTCTTCATCTTTTAATCCAGTGATGAATAATCCAGCCTGATGAATGTCTAATTCAAATAATTCTTTTAATTGTATTTTTGTGATATCTTTATTCGTTGTTGTAATGGAAGGAAGAATATTAAACAATATAAAAATCCTCCATGATCTCTCTTTCCAGAGCATCACACCAATTGGCATGGGTGATAGATTTCTTTCTAACCCGTGAAGCTCCCCACCCACGAGGGGGTGGGGCTTCCGATTTGCTAGTGCTCACTAGCATTTTATCGGCAACTTGCCCTGCTTCCGAGGGACTACTGAAGCCAATTCTCACTGGTTTCAGATACTTGATGTTCTTCACTTGAACTTTGCCATACTCACCGTGTCTGCCTTTTGAACAGATATTGGCGGAGCCATTGGCGTCCCTGTGAATCACAGAACCACAAGAAGAGCATCTATATACTCTGCCTTGGACTGAGCTACTCTTAACGTGACAGCAATTACTGCACGTTTTACTTGAATAGGATTCATTGATCAGTCTTGTATTCATTCCTTTCAATCTAGCCTTCTGCTTCACGTAAGTTTGAAACTGTCCGTGAGTCCATTGGCTGATCTTCTGATTACACTTCTTCCCGAGATTCACGCCATTTGAGATATTTCTTACGTCTCCCATAACGACACTGGCTATCTTGTTTTCTTCACAGAAGTCTATGAGTTGGCGACTAGCCTTATGGAGAATATCTCTTTGTTGTCGCTTCAATTTAGAAGACGCTTTGTTCTTAGCTTGACTGAGTTTCTTATGTCTCTTCGATCCATTCTTGCATCTGGTTAGTTGTTCGTTCAGAGAGTGATGTTTCTTATTTCTGAGTCTCTTGACTGATCGTAGTTGTCTACCAGATATTCCTATCGTGTTGCCATCTTCTGTCGTGCAGTAGGCAATATGAATCTCTCCTGGATCAACTCCAGCAGTTCGCTTTCCGTGTGACAACTGTGGAGGGACTATTCCAGTGTCGATAGTTAAATGGAGATAATACACTCCAGCATCGAAGATGAGTTCTGCCAGATTGACATTCTCTAATCTATATTGATAAGGAAGGCTGACGATCAACGGATCATTCTTCAATCCATTTGAGAGATGTAGCTTGCCGTCTTTGGCTTTCATTCCCAGTTTCTTCCAGATCACTGGGAAGCTGAGTTTAGATTCCGAAGGATATTCGGTTTTGATTCTGCCTAGTTCTTTGAATTCTCGATCTCTGTTAGTTCTGGCTGATTCGAGATTAGCTTCTATTTTCTCAGCTACAGCCTGTATGGATTGGCTATGGAGCCTAAAGGCTCCCTTGAACTTGGCTTTAAGCTCGGCACAGGATAGCCACTTGTCTTTTCTGGATTCTACATGAGACAGAATCATTTCGGAGTAGCATCGTCCTGCTTCTTCAAGCAATGACTCACATTGCTTGATTTGTTTTTTGCTTAGTGACAGTCTTATGACAGCTACTTTGCACGATGTTTCCGACAATCTCCTTCCCACATAGATTGTTTATAGAAAACACCACCATATTCCTACATGATCTGAAAATAATTGTTGTTTTTCTCGTAAGGTCGCTCTCATCCCCACCCACAAGGGATGGGGTTTTCTCGCTTCCCAATATAAAAAAGCCAGAATCGAAGATGCAATTATTGTAGAGGCGATTATTTTTTTCATATTTTTTCGTAATTATCTATTAATTCGGAACTACTTCTTATTTTTTCTCCTAAATTATCTACAATTTTAATATTTAATTCATCGCAAACAATTTTTTCTGGTACTTCATTTGCAAATCTATCTCCACCCTTGGCAAATATATCAGGATTAACTAACCTCAGACTTTCGCAGCATGATTTATCTTTGTCTATTGAAATTATTACTTCATCCACGCACTTAAGAGATGAAATAATTTTAAAACGATCTTGTTCCGACATAAAAGATTTACCTTTTTTAAGATAAGCTTGATAATCATTATTTATAATCACTACAAGCCAATCGCCCAAAGCCTTAGCTTGTTCAAAACATTCAATATGCCCTACGTGAAGCGGGTCAAAATAACCTGAAGTGCAAACTCTAACCATAATTATTTTTTACATTTTTTAAAGAACTGTTTTCCCACTTTCACAAAATCTGAGTATAATAAGATCATGAACTTAAGATTAATTGGAGATGTTCACGGCGATCATCACACTATCATTGAAATATTGCAATCGTGTCATTTATATGATCTCACAATTCAAATAGGTGATTATGGTGCTGGTTTTGGTGCTGAAGCATATTTACCTTTAATTGGTGAGGATAAGTTTCGTGTGCTTCACGGCAACCATGACAATCCTTCGATTTTGGCCCGTTATCCTCACGATTTGGGCAGATTTGGTGTTTTTGAAATTGGTGATAAAAAGATATTCTTTGTTGCGGGTGCATGGTCTATTGATCAAGCATATCGTACCCCTGGTTTATCTTGGTGGGCAGAAGAAGAGCTTAACTTTACAGAATCCGAAGAATGCCTCAATCTATGGGAAAGTGTTTGCAAAGATATAGATTTGGTAATTAGCCACGACGGCCCACCAAATTTTACACAATATATCAAAAATGTATATCCAATCGAAACACACACTGGTAGATTGTTGTGGGAGATGTATAAAATACATCAACCACCTCTGTGGCGAATTGGCCATTGGCATAAATCATTTGAAAAGAAAATTGGAAACACAATCTTTAAATGTCTTGACATCAATGAAGAAGAAATTTTAGAATTTTAATAAACATTTTTATTATTTCTTCGTATAATATATTAACCGTGATTGAGAAGAATCACGATGGAGAAAAAAATGAAAAACACACTAAGTACAATTAATCCATTCAGTGCATTTGACGTAATATTGAATGAGGCATTTGGCCGACAATCGCCCTTTATGCTCAGTAATGGCATGAAGCACAATACGCTCAATACAGATTATTTTATTGAAGACAACAAAATAGTTTTAAATATTGATGTAGCTGGTAATTCAGCCGAAAATGTTGTAGTTGATTTTGATAAAGAAAATTATACTTTATCTGTTAGAGTAAACAAACAGTACGAAAAGAAAGATGTAAAGCCCACTTTTTACCTCAGAGAAAGGGTGATAAGCGAACAAGTGAGGCAATACAAATTGCCAGCAGATATTGATACAAATTCAATTTCTGCTGACGTGAAGAATGGCCTTCTTACTGTCAAGGCTTCGATTTTGAAACCTGATGATAAAAAGCCATCTACAGTGGCTATTAAAGTAAATTAATCATTCAAATCCATCTTTTGGTGGATTTGAATCTAAATAGAGATTGTGTGAAAGGGCATAATTATATTTTGCGCAATCTCTATATTATGGAAAGAAAACATTTTGTTTCGGTAAATATTTTAGATTATACCAAAGAAGGAAATGAATTGTTCAGAAATAAGCATGTGGATAAATTATCCATAGGCACTTTAAAATTGTGGATTAACCGATTTATAATTAGAGATGTTTCACATAAGGCAAGTGAATGGTTTGGTGGAAGCACAGAAAATGACAATTATGTTTTTTGGTTTAAGCTAGAAAAGGATGCAATTCGCGCGGAAAAATTTCTTCAGGATATTAAAGAAAATCTAATTCCAAGCCATTCGAAATTATATTGATTCATATAATTGATCTTGACTTGCTGGAGACCATTCTTTCATTACCCTAGTATAATATGGATAATATTTTAATTTCTGATCTTCAAATAAATTAGAATTCAAAAGATCTTTAAGAAATATATATCGAAATACTTGCCAAAACTCATCTACATATTTATTCATACTTGATATAAAGGGAGATCCGTCGGATCTAAAATAATCAACCAACCCCCTAAAACTTAATGTTTTTTCAATTGAATTTTTCATAATATTTTTATATTGAGGAATTAATTCTTCATGAAAAATACCCACTTCGTCAATTGATTGATTCGCGGTGTGTCTTATTATATTTTGCAAATCTGAAATTCTTAATTTCTTTTTATCTAAAGATTTTAGATAACCAATCATAGCGTTTTTTATCGAGACACTTACATATTGAGCAATTTCATTTGCGTCATCAATGTCTGTAAGCAAAGGCGCTTCACTATTCATTTGGCGAGCCAATTCTTCTTTGGATTTTTTTTCTATCTCTTCCCAAGAATCAAGTGAAAATTTATACCACATTTTATTTGCTCCTATCTTCAAAATTATATTGAAAAGTATGTTCAATTTCTTGCATTAATATATCTGTTTGTTCAGCTGAACATTTTTCAACAATAGATCTAAATTTATCAATCTTAGCTGCTATTTTTTCAGGTGAATCAAATCTGCTAAATTTGTGTCTGTGTTTTTCTATTTCAGATTGTGTATTTTGTGTTGGTTTAAAAACACTCACACCATCCATAATTTTATATTCTGGTCTCCCTTGATTTTGCCCGGTTTTATACGCCTGCACTCCACCCCTTACATCAAAATAAAAATATAATTGCTTAATTATTTTAGGAACAAATTTAGCCACTTCATGTTCTATTCTGTTGACAGGATTAGATATATCCTGTACTAAATCTTCTTTAATTATCGAGTTTTTATCCACAAAAGAATTTAAGCTTGAAATAATCGGCACTTCACTTGATTTTTCTGGATTCATGTGCAAAAATCTGTCATGATAACTATTTACCACACAATTAAAAATTCTTATGCTCAATATTTTTTCATATTGACGGATCAATTTATCCAAATCTGTTGTTTGCGTTTTTGTCATCTTACCATTTCTTGATCCGTAAGATGTGGAATTGCCAAGATGTGGCCATTTTTCCACTTGATCACCGCTTTGATATACTTTATTTTGAGCGCCGCTACCAATTAATCTACTTTCCTCTAAACTAGGAGCTTGTATTTGGTAATTTTCGTGATCCACACCCATTTGTAAAAGCTTGTCGTAAATTGGCCCGGTTTTTGTAGCGCCTAATTCAGATATTATTTCTTCAGATTTTTTAATCACAATTATTTATTAAGATTTTTTAAATGCTTTTACTCCTTAACCATTCTAATGCAGAATCTTTATCTGTAAATTCACCATTTTTTTGCGCAATCCAGGCCTTATCAAGCGTTTCTTTAATTTTTGGCCCGGCATAACCCAGAATATTCATCACATCATTACCATTAATTAACGAAGCTTGTGATTTCATTCGATTTTCAAGCCAAGAAAGGGCTTCAGATCGTGTTGTGAGTTTATTTTTAAGAATATCATTTCTGTGCTCTTTTAATATCTGACCTATAATTGGGCCACCCTTTCCATCTGTGTAAGGCATTAAATCCCTGCCTTGAAGAAGGTCTGGATGTTTTTCTGTGTACACATTATGACTTTTCGCCCGCTCTGACATCGCCTTTGCTTCCTCGGGGAGCATTTTTTCCAAAGGTGGTCTCCCTGAATGATCAGCTTCAATAAGATGCTCAAGCATTTTAATATTAGAGGGATGAAGTCTTTCGGCAAGCTGTCTAATGAAAGAATCAGGATTGCTCATATGAGACATATGAACATGATTTAAATGGTTTTCCACCAATGGAACTACTTGATCAATAATTTTTTTGTTTACACCAATTGACTCTAAGAAATGACGAGCCATAGGCCCACCAGCTTCTTCATGACCATGAGAAGTGATTCTTGGAACACCTTTTTTAACAATAGTTTTTGTGGTGGCTGGTTTAGCAAAGTCGTGGCATAATGCTGCGTAGACCAACACTTCTCTTTCCTCTGGTGTTAAATTATTTTCTGTAGCAATTCTCGCTGCCTCATTCATTACGTGTGCGGTATGAGTGTGAACAAAAATTTCTGGATGCCATTCAGCTTGTTGTTCTACACCTTTTAGATTGTGTATATGAGGGAAGTTTTCAGACCATCCGGTTTGATAAAGATAATCCAACGCTCTACCTGGTTCAATTCCTTTTTGAACTAATTTTTTGAATTCACCTTCCACACGTTCTTTTGGCAAGTGTTTATATTGATCCCTAATAGAATTTGCTAATTCTGCCGTTTCTGGAGCTATATCAAAACCAAATCTAGAAGCAAACTGCATACCACGCAAAATCCTTAAGGGATCTTCAGAAAAGGCATCTGAGGTATGGCGCATTATTTTATTTTTTAGATCTTCTCTTCCATTATAAGGATCAATAATTTCACCAGTGAGAGGATCATATGAAATTGCATTGAATGTAAAATCTCTCCTCGCGGCGGCTTCTTTTGGCGTAAGATCACTACTTACTTGCACATTAAAATCTTTGTGTCCCACACCTGATTTAGAATCAATGCGTGGTAATGAAAAATCAAAATCTAATCCATCAGGCCCAACAAATTTAATTACACCAAATGATTGACCAACAAGATCTGCAGATCCGTATTTTTTAAGAATTTTTGTGAGATCTTCATAGCTTACTCTATACACTTCTACATCAATATCTTTTGGGGACATTCCCATTAAGGCATCTCTTACTGCGCCACCTACGACGAGTGCCCGACCTCCTATTTTTTCAATTTCTGGCATAATGCCATTAACCATATAATCTGGTAGATTTATTGGAAGTTTTTTTATTTCTTGAGAAAATTTATACCACATTTTATTTGCGCCTATCAGAGATATCTTAACTATCTTTACGTTATTTTCCTGTTGTTAATTAGGTTTTTGACAATCACGATCAGAAATAGCATTTTAATTTAAACAGGGTGCGCTGAATATGAAAATCAGAAAATATAACAAAGAGGATAGATATTCTGTGGAACAAATCTGCATATCTACGATGATCGATGGTGAACTAGATAAACATTTTGAAGAAAAAGATTTATTTGTAAAAATTTGGCTATCATCATATTTGGACTATCAAGCGGAAGATTTAATTATTGTTGAAGATAACGGTAGAGTGGTGGGTTATTTAATTCCTTTTTTTGGAAATTATAAAATTTTTGTTATCAAATGGTTAATTATTGTTTTATTTAAATTTTTAACCAAAAAATATAAAAATCATAAATTAATAAAATGGTTTCTATTTAATTACTGGAAAGAAATACCTAAAATTTCAAAAAATAGTGCGCATTTTCATTTAAATTTAAAAGAAGGATATAGATCACAGAAAATTGGACATAAATTAATTAATATGTTTGAAAATAAATGCAAAGACAGAAACATTAAAAAATGGTATGCAATACTTTTTGTAAATCAAAATAGAACATCATTGAAATTTCATGAAAGATTGGGTTTAGTTATTTACGATAAAAAAGAATGTACTTTATTTAATCACTTTTCCACTATTTTTTTAACGAAAGATATCTGAAAATTCGCCCGTATTATTCCCTGATATTTTTAACCACTTGATCCCAATCAATTATACTTAAAATGCTATCTATGTATTTTTCTTTGTCTGTGCCAAAATCTGCAAAATATGCATGTTCATACATATCAATCGCCCCGATTAAATCACAACCCCAAATTGGAAAAGTATTTTGCGCATCTCCAATCACATTTATAATTTGTTCGTGAGTGTAACAGTAGGCGATATATGCCCAACCTCTGCTTGACAATGCAGTGGCTTTTAAATCATTAATAAAATTCTTAAAATTATCATAAGGATCTTTGATAAGAGCAAGAAATTCCTTAGTGGGCTTACCGTTTCCATTAAGATGATTAAAAAACACTTGATGATTAATGAACCCACCATATGCAAATGTTTGTCCCATTTTTTGGTTTCTCACTTCGGAATATGTGCTATTCACCTTCTTTAAATCTTTTATTTTGTTAAGATCGTCTACGATTGTGTTATTTTTTTCAGCGTAACCTTGCCAAAGCTTAAGGTGCCCTTCATTAGTTTTTTTACTTATGCCTACAGATTCAAGCTTATTTTCAGGTAATTTTTTTGGCACATCTAATTTAATCACAATTGTGTTTTATAGGATTTTAAGTACTACACCTTTAAAACTACTGTGTGGATGTATATGAATTAATTATTCAAAGAGGAACATTAGGTGCGCTAAAATATGCGAACCAAATTGAAAATAAAAACCCAAGATTAGCGAGCCAAATTGATGAAGCTGTAATAAGATTGTGTAAAAATGCAGGAATGACAGGTATGATACGCACTGCTCAGGATTTGCCAAACTTACCATACACACCATTATATTCAGGGCCACCACAAAACTATGATTACACTTCAGCCCCATCCACGCAGAGTGAACAATTTGCTCCAGAATATGATCCATCAGAATACAGCACTGGATATTATCGGCCAAAAGGAGAAAAAAAAGATGATAATAATGCTGGTGGGGTTCCTGGTTTAGTAAGTGGCGCTGTGCCATTAGCTATGTATCAATCTGGAAAAAGAGGATTGTTGTCAAAAATATTTAATGCCAAATTGAAAACATTTGAAAATTTATTGAAAGCTGGGCAATTCAGCGAAGCCACTGAAATTCTAAATAATACTCCGAAGGAACTGAATTTTACAAACCCTGAAATAATTAGAAAAAAGTTTTTAGATGTAGCGGAAAAAACACTTGGAAAAGGATCAGTAGAATATGAAAAATTTATAGTTGATGCTGCAGGATCGCTCAAGCAAAATTTATACAAAAATGTAACCCAAGGTAAATTGACCAAAAAAATACCTGGAATTAAATACACGGTACTTGGAATGGATTGGCATCCTGCTATACAACAATTATCTGAATTTAAAAATCTTACTCCTGGCCAAAAAAATATGTTGCGCGGAAAAACAATTGAAGAAATAGCAGAAATTGTAAATGATCCTGGTAATAAATTTCCTTTTAAATTTAATCAAGCAATAATAGACGAAGGACTGTCGTCATCAGAAAAATTTCTACAAAAAGCACCTAGCGCTAAAGAAGGAATATTAAAACAAGGTTTGCAGCTTGCGGCGGAAAAATTTCCCGCTCTTGGCAAAGTAATTCCTATTCTCGGTAAAGCACTGGGGCCAATCGCACTTTTTCTGGAAGGAAAAGGTTTTTTTGATGATGTGACTAAATATGGCTGGGACAATAAAACCATTTGTGATTTCTTATCTCTTCTGGCTGGAGCAGTTACTGTTATAGCGCCACTTACTGGCGTAGGCGTGCCAATAGCCGCTGTGAGTGGTGTTATTTGGGCTGCTTTGGGGGTGGGATGTATGTTTGTTCAACACGGAAAACCATTAGAAGGAAAATCTGAGCCTAGTAACAAGGAAGATGTAAATGACATAAATGATGAAAATGTTTTTGCATTAAAAGGAAAAGTAAAAATGAGTGATTTGTCTGATAAAGACAAAAGAATATCACAAGAAATTTATGATCAGTATAAAGATGACAAAGATGAGCTTATTCGTGAATTTAATTCAAATGCTCTGGCAGGCAGATTCGATAAGCCGGTAAGTGTACTAGCGGGTGTACAAGCGCAATTAGACGGCGGGCGATTTTTTGAGTAGTTTATGCGGTTTTAAGCTTATCACAATTGTGTGTAAAATTAAAAAAAAATAATTTTAGCTCAATTATGATAAGCTTAATAGGTACATCAATTGGTTTAATGTACCTAGCATTTCATCTCTGATATTTAAAAGATCAGTGTCTTTTTCTTTGAATGCTTTAGGAAAATCTTCTACTAAAACATCAATATAAGATGTTATGCTTGATTTAAAATCATCACTATAATTTATTAAGTTGATCTTAAAAGAATCTTTTGCTTTTGGTCTTCCATACTTACCCATGTAAGTTTCAATAAATTGATCTACTAGCTCTAAAAATTCTTCATAAGCGTGATCTAGTGCTTTGTGTTCAGCATGACTTTCTGTTTGCCAATGGTAGATTTTTAATTGGTTTTGGATGGTAAGAAAAAATTCTACGAGATTCATGGTGGTTTTTTCTATGTTCAAAGATAATATACCTTTTCAGATAGATTAATGCCGGGCAAAAACAAGATTAAGATTGTGTGTGCGGGGCATGGATTTTTTGAACAAGAAGCAAAGAGCCATTTAAAATAAAATAGGTTCCTAAAAAAGGAACCTATTTTATAATTCAAAAATAAATTAGCGAAGCACGACCATTTTTTCGTGCCCAACCAAGACATCAGGGTCAACATAACATTTGACGTTCTTTTCTCTTAGTTCTAAAAAGAAACTAGAATCTTCACTAGAAAAGTCATAAATTTCATTTGGTGTTCCTTTCTTCAAAGTATGGAACTGTGGCTTGAAGAAAGGATATTCAAAAGACTCATGCACACCATATCTGACCATTAGCCAGCCAAATCCAATGTAAACACTTTCAAAAATACCACCATTTGATTTTGTTTCCAATTCGGATTTCTTGTTTTCTACATCTTGTTTGGTTAAAAATTTAAAACTTCCATTTTGCTGGAAATAATCTTCGTCCCACTTGTCCACACAGGTGGTGTGATGTCCATCAGCCATCAAATATAAACCAGACAACAATTGTAAATTCTTATTTTCTTCCATTCTCTTCAGGAGAGCATAAAAGTTTTCTGGCTGAAATACAATATCTGAATCAATCCACATGATATAATCATATGTGATTTCTCCTTGAAATGGCTTTTGGTTTCTACCATTCAATACATGACCCCGAAGACACGCTGATCTAGCATAATAAACGACAGGGCTATACGCATTAGATAGTGCAAAAGAAATCTTGTTTTGATAAAGAGTATTTACAAGATTTGTCCAGCATTGTAGAAAGTTTGCGGTGAATTCTCTACCAGGTATACAGAATACAACATTTACGTGTGGTTTCTGACCTGGTGCAGCAGCTGGCTGCTGAAAAGTAGAATTATTAATCGCTTGTGAAAGAGCCTTATCTTTTACATCTGAAGAAACACTATCTAATTTGAATTTCATATAATTATTTTACAAGAAATCAACCTTTCTTTGTCGTTTTAATCTTCTTTTTTTTATAGAAGGTTTTTCATATGTGGCTCGCTCTTTCAATTCTTTTAAAATGCCGTCGGCGGCCACAGAAGTGGAAAATCTCCGCATGAGAGATTCAAAAGATTCATTTTGTCTTAAAGTTACTTTAATCATTTTTGTCCTAAAATATTTTGTTTTGTTTTTATAACAATCACACCAGTTTCATCTTCATTCAAAGTGTCTATAACAACATCTGATTCAAAATAACACATAATGTTTTCTATAAATTCTTTTACATCAAGCATCAAATATTGATCAAAAATATGAATTCTTCCATCAGAAAAAAACATTCCTTCATATTTTTTGTTTTTCAACACTGCGTTTCTTATAACACTCATTCCGTGTAAAGGAATATTTAAAAACTCAAAAAACACAATCTGATCATCTGATAGGAAATCAAGAATTTCTTCATCGAGCATTATTTGGCAAGAAAAATTTATATCTTTCTGATCAGCAGCTTTAAACAACCACTTGTTCTTTCCAATATAAAAATAAGGTGTATATTTGCCATCGTGCACAAGTCTAATTAGGCGATTTGGGAAAAGAATATCAAATTTTTTAGCCAAATTATTAAAACCGCTTAATGAATTTACTTCTAAACACAAAAAAGGCTCGACGCCAACTAATTCTTCATGCATATGTTATATACGGTTAAGTGGAATAATTAGTTTGTGTGTTTGTAATTTTAGATATTTGCTAAGTGCATCAGAGGGATGACCAAGATAAATGAGAAAGAAATGAACAAAATCTTTTCTGCAAAAAAATCCCAACAATTCATTATCAAAATTTCTGCATTCTAAAATTTTTAGGTTCATATGACACAATTGTTTTAGTTTGTCGATATGTGGTTCAATAAAAGAACAATTCCCAAAATATACAAAATCACTTCTGCTGTTAAGAATTTTTATTACATATGTAACATCTTTATCATTGATCAAATCCACTGTTTCATTGTGTTTATCGATCTCTAGATTAAAAAATTCTTCTACATTTTTTTCTAAAATTGGAATATTAAAGTCTTTTCTTTTGAATTCTGTAAAATTATTTTTAATATTTTTTAAAATAATTAAATTACCGATTAGCAAAGCATCATCTGCATAAAATCTAATCTCTTTAAATAGAATTTTTTCATAATCTTTGTCTTTAACTGTTATAAAAAGCCATTTCAATTCAGGTTGCAAATGATTATTGATCCAGTAATTTATAAATTGATAACTTTCATTATGTATGTAAATTAATTCTGCTTTTTCAGATTGTGAAATTTGTTTTGCTTGCATTACCTGAGTTACGATTGGATGAATTTCAAAAAAATCTCCCACAAAATTATATGTCTCAATATCATTGGCAAAAAGACATGCAATAAGGCAATAATCAAGCATATTAAAATTGTACTGGAAAAACGTTTAAAGGTTGCTTAAGTTTAATTAGTAAATTAAAAATATGATAAGAAAAGATCCTCATTTACATGTATTTGATTTTGATGATACTTTATTTACAACAGACAATATTGTGACAATAAACATACCAGGGTCGCCGCCAATTGATTTAAATTCTAGAGAGTTTGCTTTGTTGGAAAAAAACAAAAAGTTCCCAACTCGGGGCATCACTGAAGGCATGATGGATAATGCAGAAATAAATTTCGATAATTTCGATAGTGTGTTGAATCCAGAACCAATTAAAAAAAATCTTTACATTTTCAAAAATATATTAAAATACAGTGATCGTAATAATTTAGAAGATTCTAATTTATATATTGTAACAGCGCGTGGAGGAGAAAAAAATAGAATTGATATAAAAGAAACTATTGATAGTTCTTGTAAAGATTTATTGCCGGATACGGGATTCCCATTATCTCATATTATAACTAGAGATTTACAAAAAGGCATAGGGAGCACAGCGGAAAAGAAAAAACACACAGTGGAGGAACTGATGAATCAAAAAAATATTAAAAAAGTTCATTTCCTTGATGATGCTCCTAAAAATGTAGAATTAATGAAAGAACTTCCAGGTAGGTCTAGATTAGTGCAAATGCCAGAGGAAAATACTCAACAAAATTCAAAAAATATATTAGGAGCTAAAATGCCAAGAAAAAACGTGCCCCACAGAGTAGATGAAATTGCTGATTCCATTTTAAAAAGTATGAAAAAAAGCAAGAAAAAAATGTCTGAAGAGAAAATGTACGACATTGCCTATGGCACGGCCTGGAAAACATATTACAAAGAAAATCCAGGTGCTGAAGAGAAAAGAAAAAAGAAATCAGATGATCAATCGCTGGACAATCTTAAAATTGCCCAGATGCTCGATGATATTAATTTATTCTCATTAGCTGATAAATTCGAAAAAATAGCAATTAAATAGATTTATATCTCAAAATAGCTTTTTCTTGAAATTCTTCTAAATTCGATGCGCCAGAATAAGTGAAGGCTGAGCGAATTCCTGCCAAAAATTCATCTAAGATGTCTTTTGTTTCGCCCGAATAAGGCATTCTTTCTGCTTTGCCCTCTGGTGCTACATGTCTTTTTTTCCCTTCAAAGAATTTTTCAATAGCAGTGCGAGATGACATGCCATAATGAAGCTTATATGAAGCGCCATTTGGATCTTGAATTAATTCGGATGGTGAATCACTTGTTGCGGCAAGAACAGATCCTACACTAACAAAATTAGCGCCAGCTGCCAATGCCTTAGAAGCATCACCTGAAGAGGAAATACCACCATCTGCAATAATTGGAATTTTATATGAACTATTTTGCCTAAATCGTTCAATATCAATCACAGATTGCAATGTTGGTATGTGATGACCGGTAACATATTTGGTGGTGCATACTTTTCCACCAGCAATTCCCACTCTCACTGCATCTGCGCCGTGATCAGCTAAAAATTGATAACCTTCTGGTGTGGCTACATTTCCAGCAACAAGAGTTTTAAAACCAATGTATTTAATTTTATTTAGAAATTCTCCCATCATCTTTGTATGCGCGTGGGCTATATCAACTAAAATTACACTTTTATCTCCTACAATATCAAATACTTCTTTGGCTATCTCCAAATCTTCTTCTTTAATGCCCACCGAAAATGCAAAAATATTTGAAAGATTATTGTTAATAAAATTTTCTGCATAAAGACATAATGTTTCCCTCGATAAGAATCTATGATGAAAAGCTAATGATCCTGATTGATCGAAAGTTTTTGCCATCTTTTCACCTACTACAGAGGCCATATTTGTGGCTATCACTGGGTGTGATAATCTACAAAAATTTGAAAGATCGCTAGATAAATCTGGATATGCCCTACTGATTACTTCGGAATACTGTGGTTCAAGCCACACATCGTCAAACGCTAATTGCAAAGATGATTTCAACACGATTTTTTATACGATTTAATTAATAGATTTTACCCAAATTTCTAATGATTTTTGAGTTCCAAGCGAAGCCACACTTCCTGTGGTAATACCAATGCTTGCGATTCCTAAAGCCTGGTAAATTGATTGATTGTATATACCGATAGTGGCGCGTGTAGATGTGGATGACAAAGCGACAGAAGCTGTATTTACGCCAGATGTTGTCTGTAGTGTCACGCTTAATGTAATATTGTTTAATACAGATGTTGCAGCGGTGCCTGTTACAGAATTTGATCCCCATCGGAATTCTAAATATTCAGCATTTTTGAGGGGCCTAAAAGCAATCATAGATGTGGCTGAACCCACTGATCCATTTAATTGCAGCGTACTACTAGACAATAAAGATACTACTGATGTTGTAAGACTAATTGTGTTGACATTTGGAAAGCTTCCATTATAAGCCACCACATAATAGCCCGGCAGTGCAAAATTAGATAAATCACCACCCAAGCTATAAGAGGAAAAAGTAACAGTATTTCCAAGTGTAGATGATATTGTGCCAACATTATATGTATTTGTTGCACTAGAATAAGGTGGATAAAAAATTAAATTTGATCCATTCCATGTGGCAAATCCAATTTGCTGAACTAATTCTGTTGAAGTGGTTTTTTGCCATGAATCTTTAAATGAATTAGTCCATGGAATATTATTGTTTGTATTAAGGCCAGTAAAATAGTCCCTTAAGAGAAAACTATATTGATTTTGAAAAAATGAATTTAAACTAGAATTTAAAGCTGATATAGCATTGTAATTTGCGCTATACATATTTGATTCGGTTTGCAAAGAACTATTTACAACAGTAATTCCATTAGTCACTTCACTTGCGGATAAGGCTGATAAAAACGTTTGCCTTGTGTTAATTAAACTCTGATAAGAAGATAAAGGATCAATTAATATTTGGTAGTTTCTTGCATAAACTGTGCCAAGACTAAGCTGGTAATTATTAAAAAAACTAGTATCAGATATTGCCATCTCGATACTAGTTTTCAAATAAAATTAGAAATTTACCTTTAAGAAGATTGTGTATTCTTCACGTAATGATAAACCGTCTGATCTAAACCAAATGCAGCAAATACAGCCGGAAGCACAGTGGCCATCCCTTCTAAAGCAGCCTTGCTAAGGTCTGGATTAACTGCGTAGCTTTTGCAAAAAGCCACAAGAAATGCAGTATAAACTGCCGTGAAAACGCGAAATGCCAATACTTTATAATCAAATTTTACATTCATAGCAATTATATTGTACGAAAATTATTCGGCAAAATCACAAGTTTTAAAATTTTTAAGTGCTTTATTCCAATCTTTTAGCGAAATTGACTCCGATCCACATTCGATTAAGATATATTTTAGGTGATCCAACACTTCTTCTTTATTCTCGCACCGACAGTTATTTAAAAACATTTCGTCGAGCTTTTCAATATCTTTTCTAAAATCTGGACCTTCGAAAAGATATTCTATAAAATGATGACCGGCTTTATATGTATTTTTAAGTACATAGCCGTCGGGAAATTTTGTGATCACTTTAACTTTTTCATCCAGATTTTTAATTCCAGATTTATCAAGTAGATTTAAATAAAGTATTTGTATCTTTTTGGCATAAAAAGATACCAGACTATGCAAGCTATTTAATGATTTTGAATCATCTTCATATATGGAATTGAGTAATGCAGGTTTCATTTTTTTACCTTATTGTTGTACTGATTAAATTTTCTGGAATCATATTAAAAACTTCAATTCCAGTGTTAGGCATATCAATAACAACATGCTTACCATCAATAATTACAGGTAAATTTAAAATCTCCTCTGGGAAAAAATCTAATATAGATTGCGGGCCCACCAAACTTTCGAAATCCCAGCTGCCATTTAGATCGAACATATGATCATGGTACACTTGTAGACATTTTTTAAATGTCGTTTTAATCTTAAATCCTTTTGATTTAGTGAGATTTTCTATTTTTGCAGATGCAGTTTTGGGGTTTGATTTTCCGCCTTGTGGCTCAGTATATTGAGTCATGTGAGGAGATTTACCTTTTCTTTTCTTTTTTTCGTTTTTTCGTTTGGCGCGGATTCTGTTTTTTCTTTCTTTTTCTGAAAGAGATTTAGCTTTTGATGCTGGAGTACAAACTGGGTATTTCCCTTTATCGGCATCAGATCTGCCACATTCTTCGTACCCTCCGTCCTTTTTAGGTCGCGATACATCCACCCAGTGTTCTTTATTAAACCAAGATTTGAGGTCCGATTGTTTGAAGATGCTCATATTAATTTTTAGTTCTATGTTTTTTAATTTACCCCTTTTTTGAGTAACACATCACAAAATTCTTCAAATATTTCTTTTGATGTACTATTTCTTCCGATATTTGCTGTGTAACAAGTTAAAACTACGTTATCTTTTGTGTATCCTAATTCTCTATTGAGTCTATCCAGACTTGGTTGGAATGGATATTTTTCAACTTCTGAAGGCATTAATGGAACATCAAACCAATAGCATTTTTTATTTTGTTTTTCAAATAATTCCAATATAAATTTTTCATCTATTTCCACTTGCGTAGAGTGTTTTTTTGCGGAGGCTAGAAGAACCTTTGCCCAATTGTCAAGTCTCCAAAGTTTACCACTTATTTTTTCTGATTTGTATCTACAATTTCTACATTCATTCCGAAAACCATCTTTATTCACTAATTGCTTTGTGAAATTTTCAATTGGCAGAATATTGTTGCACTTTCTGCATAATTTTTCTGAAATTTCTGGAAAAGTTTTATGTTTTCTTCTTTCAAAAAATTTTTGCTTTGTTAATTTAATTTTATGCGGATCTAATCCTTTTCGTCTAGGCAAAATGCCTTTTTCACGTCTTTTTTGTTCGCTTCTGATTTTAAGACAATCATTGCATTGAGAGCCAAAACCATCTTTTGTATGTTTATGTTTAAAGAATTGTGAAAAGTTTTTTTCTAATTTGCAAATTGTACATTTTTTCATACTATATTAATTATAGTATTACATTATACAACCTTTATTTTTTTCTGTATTTTCCGCCTCTTGCTCGGTAAGTTCGAACAACCCAAGCTGAATAATAAGCAGAAGGAACTACGTCGAATTTCTTACGGCCTTCTGCCTTTACTCGATTATATAATTCCATATTTGTGGGAACATTTTTAGAAGTGCCTTTATATTTAGGGTTTTTCTTTTTCTTTGCAAGCCTAATAGCAAAATCTAGCATAGCTTCAGCTAATACTAGATTTCCTTGTTCATATTCCCAGATGCTTTGATCTACTATTTCAGAAATTCTCAACACAAAAATTATTTCTTTGTATTTTCTTCTTCTTCCTCTTCAATATAAAAACTATTGACATAACGTTGCCAAGATTTGTCATTTGATGATACTACGATTTTTTCTCGCTCATTGTGGATCAAGGGCGAAAGTTCTTTCTTTAGCCAATTTTTAAATTTATCTTTGTCAAATGGAATCTCAACATATGTGAGCGATCCATTTAAACTTCCTTGACCCAAAGTAGAACTAAAAGACTGTGGCTCAAATACAATTAAACCGAGATTGTTTATTTTTTTACCAGATCCGAATTCTGGATTTTCCAAACTGTAGGCATAAGCCATTAATTGAAGAAAATAAATTTCATTGAGCTTATTCGAAACGTGTGTGGTTTTATAATCAATCACCGAATAAGTGTTGTCATCATGTTCAAGCAAGCAATCGATCTTTCCCTTAAACCCAATCTTGAAATCTCCCAAATTAATCAACTTACTTTTCACATTCAAATCATCATGAATAAGTTTGCCCTCTGGAGCATTTTCAACAATATCTAAGACTGATTTATCATTGAAATTATCTTTCATTTTTAAATCAATTGTATTAAATACAGATGGAAAACCCATTTTAGGCCTATATATTTCCAAAATATATTTATCATAAAAACCTACTTTCGAATCAGACCAGAAGTAAGAAAGGTCGCTAGGAGAAATCCATATTTCTTTCATCAACTTTTTTTACGTTGGGTTTTAGATTTTGTTGCTGGCTTACTTGCCTTAGAAGATTTTTTTCTTTTTTTAGGCAAATCCACTTCAAGATCTTCATCTTGTTTATCATATCGCGTGGAAAAATTTGGTCTAGTTTCTATTGGGTGCCTAAATCTGTATATTTCTATTTTAGCTTTTGGATTTTCTTTATCAGGCATCGTAATCATATGTGTGCCCAGGTCAATCCAGTGAATTAATTGATCATTAGCCACCACGCCATGTTTCTCTAAGATGTCAGAAATACTTTGCATATATCCCACCGTATCTCCTAATACCCAAGAATCAAGAGTAATGGTGAGCTTCACCGCCACCCCCACAGCAATTGGTTTGTTGCCTAGATTTTTCCAAGCATCTTCAAAGATTTGCTGGCAGGCTTTTTCATAATTTTCATATCTAACAGATGGAAGAATTTTTGTAAATCTTCCTCGCCTCACAATTCTTTGTGAAGTTTTTTTTGTGGCTGGTCTTCCTGGCATCAATATTTCTAATATTTTTTCGCCATCCGGTAAATCAATTAAGTTTTCCAATGTTTTATTATACATTTTAGCTATAGCCAAACGGCGATGCTACTGTAGCTCCGTATATAGAAAGATCTAAATCTACTTTTATTAAACTGCCACTTTGATAATCATCAGTTCTAGATTTAACAACCAATGGTAGAGTATATGAATAAAATGTTCTATTGCGAATAGAAAGAGAAATAAATGGTACGATATCAATAAAATTTCCAGCTGTTACATTGAATATATTTTGAGTGTATGATTCTCCTCCGATTATAGAAAATTTCTGATCAACATCATAACTTTTAATAAGAAATGTTGCGTATCCAGAATTGTTTACAAAATAATGAACAGAATTTTCAAAATTAACTGTGAAATTAGCAGATTCAACAAAAGCTGGACTTAATGGTGATAGAGAAAGAGTGACATCATAATTTTTAGCCATTCTAGTGGGCTCATAGAGCGCTGGGGTGGCTGGACCAACGATTACACCGGGTAATGACGGTATTGAGCCGTCTGTATTCCTAGAAAATTTTATCACCACTGTTTCTACTAATTCGTTTTCTGATGCATTTAAAGAATATTTTTCTATAAAATAATTTTGGTTGTAAGTTCCACCGCCGTTTAATGCATTAATTTGCCCATTTAGAATCGGCATAACCAAAGAATAAACTGAATTAACAATATTTGCATTGTTACTATTATTGTTAATTCCAAGAAGCACAGGAAATTCAAAAGTTTGAGTATAAGTGATGGGTTTTATATCTTGAACTAATTTTGCGCCAGAGCCTTGAACAAAAGTTTTCTTTTCAGCGCCTGTGTCTTGTTTTATATCGTATTTTTTTGCCACCAAACTTTGGCCCAATAAATTAACCGAATAAAGATTCGCATAATAAGATGATGGCATTATAGGCATAATGTTTTTTTCTAATTTTTGCCCCTTTTAACCTAATATTTGTACAATTGAAATATGTTCGACAAAAAAACTTATATCAAAGATAAAATAATAAAAAGACTTGGATCGGAAAATCTATTAAAACATAGTATGCAAATAAATAATTTGATAGATGAAATAGACAATCTAGACTTAGTTGCTTATCATGGTGAAACTTTTGAATCAAGCACAATTGGGTGGATTTCTTTTTGTGACACAATAGAAAGAATAATTAATTCTAATTCGGAAATTACCATTGAAAATTTTAAAAAGCATTTGGGGGCGAAAAAGACAACCCGCGCCCAGCGCGATGCTGACATCATTGATCCTTCTTTATTAACAGAAGAAGATCCAAAAGAAAAATTAAACAGACTTGCTGCTTTAAGCGAAATGAATGACATGGCAGAAGATATCGATTATGATTTTCTTACAGATGAAGGATTAAAAATTGTGGGCGCAGTGAATTCTTTTGATACTTCATTAGACGCCGAAGATATTAAAGTGGATGACAGCAAACTAATGCCCATTGTTTATGTCAAAAAATCTGATTTAAATAACAATTCTTTAAAAAGTCCTTACACGGGAACAAAAGAACTACATCAAATGTCAAATAATGTCTGGATGGATTTAACCACAGAACAATTATTCAGAGTTGTTTACGAAGAAGACAAACAAAAATATCAATCTTCTTCATCGTCAGATTGAATGATAGTATAAATTGGATTCATAGAAGATTTCAGTGATTCTATTTCTCGATACAGCACTTCTTGATTGTGCTGTATCTCTGACAATTGTGTTTTGATGTCTTTAAAATGACTTGAATTTGATAAAAACAAATCAGACAAAATCTCATTTAAATCTTTAATTTCACCGGTATTATTTTCAAATTTTTTCTTAATTTCGTTTAATCTTTTTGCTGTCATTTTTAATTTATCTCAAATTGAAGTTTTTCTGATTCGCCAACAGGCACTTTAGTTACTGTAATATCATTTTCAGTGTTTCCGCCAGTGTCTCCACTATTATTATCTACATAATTGTTAAATTGTTGTGATAGAAAATCAATTTTTGTCGTAAGATCTTGAATTGGATTTCTCTTTTTTTTGGTAAGCATGAAATTATTTGCCAAAACAAAAGTTTCAATTTTATCAGCTTCTCTATAAAAGCCCCATTCATCTAGTTTGTTCGCTAAATTAATCATCGTGATATTTTAATTTTGGGATAAGCAGCCTGAGTTTCGGTTTGCGGTGAATGAATTATATAATCCACGATTTCTCCAATTAGCTTCAAGGCCTCTTCATTAGTGAAATCAATTTTGCCTCTACATGCGTATACTTTATCAAGTATTGTGTCGCGATCTATTTTTATATAAGGCATATTATATTTTTAATAATTATGATCGAATTTCCCTTGAACAAAATTATACACTCAGAATCAGGATTCACCTGTGTTGTACTGAAATTAAACGTGATTGGAGCAGGCGGACTGATGATTGATGAATTTCAATTTGAAAACATGAATGTTCTTCCATTTGAAAACCAGGTATTTAGGTATTATCGCAAATCCAAAAAAATTGCCATATCATCAAATCATCCTACCGAATTTGAATTTGCCGCCATTACCCTTAATTATTCAATTTGGAAATGTCTTATTTGTAAAAAAATATGCAAAAAAACAGAGCCTAAATGTTTTTGCCAAGCGTATAGTATTTGTTGGACACCGATTGATGGAGAAATTTCTGGAGTAGAGTTTAGTAATGATGGCGATTTTCACTATCATTTTAGAGATAATTCATTAGCAAATTTAATTTTATGAGATATATTAAAACAATTGTATTGGAAAATTTCCAAAGCTATAAAAAACAAACAATTAATCTTATGCCGGGCCTTAATCTCGTATTGGGCTCATCAGACTCTGGAAAATCTGCCATTTTGCGTGCGATTTCGTTTGTTTTATATAATTACCCCAGAAATAGCACTATCATACACAATGGTGCTTCAGAATGCAAAGTTACACTTGAATTTAGCGATGGAACGAAAGTAGCAAGAATAAAAGGCACAAGAAATGCTTATATTGCTATTGATAAAAATGGCAAAAAATATAGTTTAGATAAAATTGACAAATCTATACCAGAAGAAATAAAAGATTTATTAAACCATCCGCCAGAAGACGATTTTAATGGTTTCATCTCTTACGCAGATCAATTTAGTAAAATGTTTTTGGTTGATTTATCTCCATCAGACTTACCAAGAAGCCTGTCTTCACTCACTGGCATTGAAATGCTTGAAGAATCTGCCAAGCAATTAATGCAAAACTACAAAGCTATCGAAAAGCAATCAAAATCGGATGAAAAAGATTACGGAAAGCTTATAGATGAATATGATCAATATAATTTTGTAGATGAATATGATCTTAAAATTTTATCTTTAAAAAACCAATATGAACAACTCGCAGCTTTACAAGAATCGTATGAAAAGATGAAAGAGTTTGATCTTGGCAATCTAGAATTGGTTAATTCAGATTGTGTTCAAGTTTTAAATAAAATCATTTCTCTTTGTGATTCAAAATTAGATAAATTGTCAAAAACAAAGCAACTTATTGAAGAGTATGACAAACTTAGTTTTTTTAATCTTTTAAATTCTAATATAAATGTTTCTGAATTATCTCAATTAGAAGTAATTATAGAAAATTCAGAAGTTTGTATTAAAAAGATTAATGATATCAAAGCTTTAATTAATAGTTGCAATGATTTGGAGAAAATTTATAAAGATTATAGCAATGTTAAGCAAGAAGGTGAATTGCTTACTGAAAGTTATAAAAAAACTCAAATGCAATCAGAAAATCTAGATAAAGAGCTGTCAGCATTTAAAAAAATGTTGATAGACAAAGGTATTCAATGTGAAACTTGTGGGAGCATTCTAAAATAATGAAAAAAAGATTTTTAATAGTCGGCGATAATCATATGGATTCAAAAACTCCACAATCAAGACTAGATAATTACATGGAATCGTGTTTGATGGAGCTTAGCGAAACACTTCAAATCGCTAAAGCTGTAAAAGCAGATTATTATATTCTGCTTGGCGATGTTTTTAACAGAATTGAAGTGGGTGGTGAATGCAGAAATAGAGCTTTAGAGATTTTGTCTTCTGACAATGGGACACCTTGGCCATTTGAAAAATATGTAGTGATAGGCAATCATGATATAGCACATAATCCATCTTATATAGGCAAGAGCGCTTTGCAAACTTTAATTTCTGCCAATGTAATTAAAGAGGGATTAACAGACGAAGATCTATCTATATCTTTTTATCATTTCACCCCTAAATTGGATGAACAATTATTAGAAGGAGTATTAAAAGATGATCCATCTAAAATGATCTTTCTTCATGCATCTATTACTGATAAACCAAGTAGATTTGAACATATACTCTTTAAAGATTTGCAGTTAAATGAGAAAACAAAAGTGGTTGTTTCAGGTCATATTCACGCTCCAATGGAGGCCACTAGAGAAGATGGTGTAAAATTTTTTAATCCAGGTTGTCTTGGAAGAACTGAAGTGAGTGAACAACACGCTCCACAAGTTTTATTAATTCAATATGATTATGACAACAATCATATTGAGCATAAGCACTTCATGCTGAAGAATTCACTAAAGGCTGATGTTGTTTTTGACATAGATAAATCTAAACAAAAAAAACAAGATAACAAAAACACTGAAGCTTTTATATCTGCTGTAACTAATATTTCAATTTCTGATACTACTTCTGGAGACATGGAACAAGATTTTAGAGCATTTGCTGAAAACAGAAATGTTAACGACAGCGTAATTAAAACAGTGATTGAAACAATCAATATTATAAAAACAGGTGGCACACTATCATGACATATTCCGAACAACTAAAACAAAAAGAAACACAATTGACTAATTCAAAAGCCTCAGCGCTCGCAAAAAAGAACAATATTGAGCAATTGATTGAAAAGCGAAAAAAATTAGAAGAAGAATGTAAATCTAAATTTGGGATTTCTTTATCTGAAGTGTCCGAAAAATTAGATACTCTTAAAAAAGAAATCGAATCAAAAAGTGAGCAAATTGGTCTAGAGGTGGATAAAATTGAGCAAGAACTTGCAAACATTAAATGCTAAAATAAATGCTTTATCTGTGAATATAGCTCAAAAAAAAGGCATTAGAGAAAGAATTGAGCAACAGTGCTCTTCATTAAAATTAAAAATTGATACTGAAAATGACAACGCAAGAACAAAAAAAGACGCTCATCTTTTACTTCTCGCTTTCATAAGCCAGCGCAGAGAAGCCGCAATTGAATCTATCGAAAATACTGCCACCTACGCGTTGAAAGCCGTATGTGGGGATGATTATCAAGTTCATTTTTTACGAAATGAGGATAAGAAAAATTCTGCGGCCTTTAAAATGGAAATTGGAATTGAATCTAATTTTGATGATTCCAAAGTGATTACTGGACTGAAGGATGAACGTGGCGGAGGAGTGGTTGAAACATGTTCTTTTGGATTAAGAATTGCTGCTTTAGAATGGCTAGGATATGATGGGCCTCTAATTTTAGATGAAGCTTATAAATCTGTAAGTAGTGATGACAAAATTGTTAATGTTGCAAAGCTTCTAAAGATGTATGTTGAATCTAGTAAAAGACAGATTATTTTCGCCACACACAAAGCAGATGTTTTTGAAGAATATGCCGATCATGTAATTTATGTAACCAAGGAAAATGGAAATTCAAAGGTCAACTACCCAGCGGCTAAAGACCACTGGGCTTGCTTCGAGGCTCCAGCGGAGCCGAGCAATAGGGATATTGACTGATCCCCTAAGGATTTAATATTCAAAGAAGCATTATAATCTGCATTTGTGG
>Ga0214921_10002806_pt1 | contig 27617 bp, 27 predicted proteins | sample LL1505_MetaG_FD_177992 | JGI IMG/M metagenome (GOLD analysis project Ga0214921, IMG submission 177992) | Freshwater microbial communities from Lake Lanier, Atlanta, Georgia, United States - LL-1505 | ecosystem: Environmental > Aquatic > Freshwater > Lake | place: USA: Georgia | collected... | reverse complement strand
TAACAACACTTGGTGAAGCAGTTACTGCTTGCTGACCTATTCCCATATACAATAAAGTTGTATTTTGTTGTGGTGCTGAACCAGACGAATAAACAACAAACGAACCACTAATCAAATATTTTGCTCCACTTACGATTGTTATATCTAACTGCCTACACTTTGCTATACCTACTGACAAACTAATAGCACTCGCAGTTATATTACTTTGAACACTGGGAGATAATGCTGCTGCTGGTAGTGCTTGCCAAGTTGGAGCAGATGAAGCACCAGTGCTTGTTAATACTTGACCGCTTGTTCCAGCAGAACTATTTATTGTCACATTACCATTTATATTAGTTGTTTGTGTTGCTCGTCCTAATGATACTCCAAGACTTGCTGACGCTTGACCTATTGATACTGGTGTTCCAGAAGCGTCTAAACCACCGCTATTTATTATACCAAAATTACCCATATCTATTGCTCCACTTGATACGCCACTTGCTGAAATGTATGGTGTTGGTAGTGCTTGCCAAGTTGGAGCAGATGAAGCACCAGTGCTGGTTAATACTTGTCCGCTTGTTCCACTTGTCCCGTTTATTCTAACATTTCCAATCAAATTGGTTGGTTTTGTCAAACGTCCTACATTTACACCAGTCGTAGTAATGGTGCCTACTCCTATTTCAGTAGCATTATCTATGACGGCACAATTGTCTATAAAATTACCACCCATATTAACGGAACCACTTGCTACACCACTTGCCGAAATGTATGGTGTTGGTAGTGCTTGAAAAGTTGGTGCGGTTGAAGCACCTGTGCTGGTTAATACTTGACCGCTTGTTCCACTTGAACTATTTATTTGAACATTGCCTAACAAATTGGTTGTTTGTGCTGACCTTCCTACATTTACACCAGTAGCAGTAGTTCCACCTAATGCTAATGCTGTCGCACTATCTACACGAGGACAATTTGTTATAGCATTAGCACTCATATCTATTGCTCCACTTGCTACTCCTGTTGCCGAAATGTATGCTGGTAATGCTGTGCCGTTATTTTGTAGTGTTCCCAATACATTTGTAATTTGACCTGTTGCTCCTATTGTTAATGTTGCTGCTCCATTAGCAAGTGTTGGTGTTGTAATAGAAGTTGCTGACAAATTATTTACACCACTAATACTTTGATTACTTGCGACACTTCCAAATCCTAATACAGTAGATAGTGTAGGTTGTTCGCTTATATTTTGTGGGTTCAATATGAGTTCCTGATTACCTTGTTCTAAACAAATACCTACCTTACTCATTATAAAATTGACTTGATTAACTGACGAACCAGTAGAAGTTCCTACTGCTACTGCTAATACCTCTTCTGTTGGTAAATATTGTCCTCGGGGACTGGGTTGAACTGGCGACAAAATCATGCTTCCCAATATGTGTCCGTATGGAAATGGGTCTGGTTGAGTTCCAGTAATATTCATAAACGAACAGTATGGAGTTGCTGCTGCTGGGGTAAAGTTTGGTATATAAGTTGCGACAGAGTGTGCAAACCCTGGAATAACGTCATTTGTTCCTATTGGTTTGGTATAAATAGAAATGTATGGTAGATTGTCATTACTTGTTGTAGTAATATTGATATAGTTCATATACAATCCTCTTACGTCTCCTACGGTCATAGCATAATCAGGAGCAAAATACCAAGAAATATTTCTTGCTACAACAGAATTGATAAAATACCAACCGTAATATTGATATGATTGAATTAATGCTGTGGTTGGAGGAGCAGGAGGATACTGAAAGTATGGACTGGTTGTTGAAATATAGTATTCCAATGTGCTTACAATTGGATAATTACTTCCTACATAATCTACTATATCTCCGTAGTTAATAATATCGGTATTTGCTGGTGTTGGATTGCTTGGTGTGGTTGGAGGTAATACGAAATTGTTTGTTCCAGTCCAAGTATTATTGCTTGATAAAAGAGTTGTTCCTGAATTGAGTGTAGTCTGTAAAAATGAATAAGAAACGCCTTCGTAATAAGTTGTTAATACAACCGTATTATTATGGGTTGTCTGTCCGTATATTTTTATATATACTCGGTCGGTTAATGCTAATGTAATTGTGGTTGATATTGTCAAACTCATACTATACGAAGTTGGGTTGTTTGTATTATTAATATCTCCACTTAAACCACTTGTTCCTAATAATACGTCTGCTCCTACGGCAGGTCGTTTCCATAATTCAAAATAGGTATTTGTGCTGTCTTGTGCTGTATCTACCAAAGCATACAGAAATAAATCCCATAAACCAATAGGTATTTCTGTAATGCCAAGAGGTGCTGTAATGAATTGAGAAAGTAAAAATGGGGAATTAGTGGTTAGATTTATTGGAACTGTTTGTTGTGAGGCACTATCTACTAATGGTGATAATTCTTTGAATGTTGTATATGTTGGGTCAGTATTGCTGTAATTCATAAACAAATTGAACCCTCCGCTGTATTGACCTACAAGACTATCTACATATCCTTTTGACGCTGCGTCATTGCCCAAAATTGGTTCTGGTATATGAGGAGGAGATACGAAGTTTGCTTGACCTGTTATTTGAATATCAGTTGCCGATATATCTAATGTCCCACTTGTTGAAGTAATGTCGTATGTTCCCATATTCAAATTGCTTGTTGCTGTGCCAACCCAACCACTACTCGCTGGTGTTGTCCAAGTAAAACTATTATTTGTTCCTCCGCTTGTAAGAACTTGTCCTGCGTTTCCTGCTCCGCCTCGTATAAGCAGTTCATTAAAGTTTAAATCTAAATAACCATTTGCTGTTCCTTCCTGTGTTATGGTTAAATTATTACTACCGCCAGTAGATAAACCAATACTCCACCCGTCCCCTTCAAAGACAGAATTAAAAGCAAGTGTAGTATTAGTCAATGATAATTCATTTGTGTTTTCAGTGCTTTTAAGAGTTAATTTACCATTGAGGTCATTTTCATTTTGTAGATTAACCAATTCAGTTTGTGTTGTTATATCATACATTTTGAGGAAATTTGCGTTCAATTGTAGTAAGTCTTTACTTTCTTGATTTAATATTTGCTGATAATTTAATATGTGTTGTCCTAATATTGTTGTTTGACTATCGTCTCTATCTTGTTGGTCTGTTTTAATTGATATTGTTTGATTATTTATTGTTGTTACTGGTTCAGGATTTTCAGGAAAATCGTTATTTTGTAATGATAATGTTATACCATTAGCAGATATTGTTGTGCTATTATTATCACCTGTTTCTGTGTCAGTTTGACCTAATCCTATATCAGTTGCCGACATATAATTTGAAACTAATGAATTTGCTGGGTCAATAATGTTTATAGACATACTATCCATATTAAGTGCTGTTACTTGTGACAATGGGTCTAATGGGTCTGGAACTGACATAACTAAACTTCCGCTATTTAAAGTAAGAGAATTTGTTAAATCAAGCGACTTACTTACAATAACTGTATCTACAATTTCAGCAGTTGAACCAACACCACCGCATACTTCTTGTAAAGTTTGATTGCCTCCTGCTGCGTCTGCCCATTCAAATTCATTATCAACTGCTGTCCTTGTAAGCACTTGATTTTCTGTTCCAAAACCATTTATATAAAATCCGTTTGGTGATAATTCTAATTGTCTTGTTGCTGACTTTAATATTAAGGTGGGTGGTTGTCCTGTATAGTTGTTTAATCTCGCCCATACACCGTCTGGTTTATCAATTGATATGTGGTCTATATCCATTGTGGAATTGGGAGCATTTGAATTATCTGGATTATAAAAATCAAGTTGGTTATATCGTAAAACAGATTGACCTATACCTGTTATACTTGGATTAACATTTACATAAAAATTTGCTTGGAATTCATTAATATTAGTCATATTATTACCATTTGCGTTGCTTCCCTCAGTTAATACTTCTGCTATTGTTCCAACTCCTCCGCCTCCGCCAGTCCCCCAAGATAAATTGCCGTTTTCGCCACCGCTTAATAATACTTGTCCTGACGTTCCATAATCTCCGTCTAAACTTATACGATTGCCACTATTATCGCTCCTAATAGTTATAAACTGTGTTGGATTGCTGATTGTTTCTCCATTTTGTATTTGAACCGCATTATTTACATTAAGAGTTGTAGCGTCTGTTGCTTGTGTAAGTGCTTGAACTGCTTCTACTTTGGTTGTTAAATTTTCCCAACTAACAAGTGCTGGGTCTCCACTTGGAGGTTGATACGCAATACCAACTGCGTTAAACCCTACTCCGTCTGCCGATATTCCTATATTTTGTGAAAGTGTAAGAGCAGAAGCACTAATAGTAGTTCGCACGCCAGTTCCGTCTAAAAATGTCAATTCACCCTGTGGTTCAGGAAAATCTACATAAGTTCCTGGTGTAGGAGTAGGAGGTGTTCCACCGCTGACTATTGCCGTTTTAGACGCTGAAAACAATGCCGAGTTGAATATGTCGCTTTGTATTAATGGTGGAGGATATACTGCCATTTATAATATGAATAGAAAATTAATTTATTCTTACAAACTTACAAGCGTTATTTGCCAAATTAAGATACGGACTTGTGAAAGCACTTCCAGGTAGTGCGGACGGATTAGAATTTACACTATATGTTCCTGCAACTGTTCCAGTGTTAGTTTTATTTACTAAATTAAGACAGAAACCTACATATATAGTTCCGTCGGCGGAGGCAGGAAAAATAGTTGAAGCGTGTGCTTCTATAAAACTTTGACATATAAGATTGGTATTTGTATATGCCGAAGCAAGCACATTACCTCTTACAGAATTACCTCCTCCGCCTGCTTCATTTCCTATAAACCAAAAATTACCAGCACCGCCCAAATTAGAACCATTAAACCCATATTGAAAATCTGCCGTATTTGTAAAACCAGCAGACATAAATCCTAATTGAAAATCAATAAAATAAGTAGCACCGCTTACAAATCCAGTAAAAGCAAGACTTATTACTGAACCTCCTGCACATGCTCTACAATTATTAGTAAAAAAATTACCAGGTGTATAAATGATTGGTCCAAAAACATTTATTTTTGTTTCTATAAGAGTTACTTTTGTAGTTAGGTCTTGTAGTGCTTGTGCTATTTCTGCGTCTGTGCCTCCTTGTGCCGCCAATGATATACTTTCAAACTTTGTTGGGTCAAATATAGCGTCTATTTCCGTAGGTGGTTGATAATTTGCCATTTATATATATATATAAAATTATAAACCATTGCCTATCCTAAACTCGCTTATACTTGAACCTATATATGTATTAGCATTTCCTGGTGGTCCAACTATATATGTTGTTCCGTCTGCCGTCCAACATTGTATATATATATATACTACGGCAGTCGTATTGTAATCAATAAAAAAAGCAAAAGTTCCTAAAAGAGGAACAGTAGAAAATTGGTTTAATTGAAGACCACCTCCATTGTCTCTGCTATAATATGGGTCGTTCCATACTATATATTGTTGTGGCACGCCACCAACAGAAAGAAACATTATACATTTAGTAAATGCGGTTGTTGTTGCCGACTGAGGATACACTCCAACATTCCATAACCATAAACCTCCTGCTCGTGTTGCTGCTGCTGACGTAGTATTATAAATAAGAGTTGCTGTTCCAGAAGTAATTTTAGTTGCTTGCGTAGCAGGTTTTACTATTGATAAATTTACAATACAGTAATACGCCAACCAAGCAGCATACAAATTTAAATCTGCCTGTAATGCTGCTAATTCTGTTGTTATGTCGCCAACATTTACGGCAACTATGTTTGTTATTGTTAAAAACTTAGTTGGGTCAAATATTGGATTAAAATCTTTTGGTGGTTGTCTTGCCGCCATTTATATATATATAAGATTATTGTATATAGGGATTTGTCCCACTTACAAAAGTAACTATTGGAACTGCTATTCCTTGTCCTCCACCAGGAGCGTTTGTATTTACAAATGCAGAATATGTTGTAGCAGTTGTTGAATATAATTGTGATACTATTGTAAAAGTAGTAGGGGCAACCGTTATATTAAAAATATAACTTGTATTAAAACAAAATTGAGTAAGTGTTCCATTTGTATTATCTTTTGTATTATAAAAAAGACGACATTGTTGTAAATTAGCATTCGCATATTGTGAAGAATATGGATTACAATTAATCCATACTGCCATATACTGCCAAGCAATACCAGCAGGAATAGTGAAATTAATTGTAGCATTTATATAATAAATACCAATAGAAGACGCAGGTGATAAATTATATATAGTATTTGGAATACCAGACGCAAGTCCAGTTAAAGGGACATTATTATCATAAAATATTCCAAAATCATTCAATATCGCTAATTCTGCGTCTGCTTGGGCATTTAAAGTAGTTATTTCTCTATTTATAGCGTCTGTGTTTGTATTACTACTTATATTTGCTGTTGGTATTTCTATAAACTTCTTTGGGTCAAATATTGGGTTCCAATTTGCTGGTGCTTGATAAGAAGTCATTTATATATTAGTTAGAATAAATTGTATTAATTTCTCCTCTTTTATATAAATGGCAGACGTTATTAATTTTTATGAAGAAGTGCCTAAACACATGCTTGATAATGCCGAGAACCCTAATTTTGATAAGCACAAAATGAAAATACCATTTCGTATGTGTGTGTCTGCACCGTCTGGGTCAGGCAAAACCAACTTTGTATTAAATCTTATAAAAAAGTTTAGTGAAGGCGGTGGAACATTCAAAAATATTTATATCATTACTCGTAATAAAGACGAACCCTTATACAATTACCTTCACAAACTTTGTAATGAAATTATTATTAAAGAAGGCATGTCTTCTCTCCCCATTTTAGATAAAATGGATAAAAAAGAAAATACATTAGTTGTATGCGACGACCTCTTGCTTGATAAAGACCAAACACCTATTATCAATTACTATATCCGTTGTCGTAAATTGAACTGTTCTATTGCTTACCTATCGCAGTCTTACTTTGATATTCCTTCTCTTATTCGTAAAAATTGTAGTTATATGGTTTTCTTAAAATTAGGAGGAGTGAGAGAAGTCAAAGACATTTTACGCAATTTTGGTCTTGGTTGTTCCAAAGAGCAACTCATTAATATGTATGAATATGCAACCAATGAGAAATTTTCACCACTATTTTTGGATTTAGAAGCAGAAAAAGGCACAAGCAAGTTCCGCAAAGGGTTTTTAGAAGAACTTGACCCCGCCGACTTTGGCGAAGAAGACGATTGAAATCAATACTCTAATTCGTTATATTTATATAAAGGAATATGCCCATTATATATATATGACTAAGTTTTCTAATGCTGACTTTCATGGCGACATTGTTTTAAAATTGGGTGTAATTACTGCTCACAAATGCGGACTTCACCCTCTTACTAAATTTAGAGATTGTCCGTCCAAACCTAAATATAATCGTATGCTAAATGAGTATGTAAACAGTTTAGGAGAAGATTGGGAAGCAACTATTACACGAGACTTTAACACCATAATCAATGAGGAAGTAATGAATGAAAATTTTGACCCTGCTAATATTCAAGTTGCAGGTCTTTCCACTACAAAAACATTACTTTTGACACCTGAGCAATACGAAGTAGATAAGGATACGCCAGCATTTCAAGAAGACCAAGGGTTTAAAATGGAAATTGTTGAAAAAACAGAAATGTTTTTCTCGCCTACTAATATAGAGAATGAACCCGAACTACCGAAAGACGGAGAAACAGAGAACAAATGTGAGGCACCAATACATGTCCAATCTTGCTCTGGAAGCGAGCAACAACCAGAAGAACTTCAATGCAAACCAGATTTATAAAGAAACTGGTGCTTCGCCCAACCAAATTACAGACAAAAGGACGACAACTGATAAATATGCTGGGACAGAGGGTATGAAGCAGTTAGTTCGGGACACCCTTTCTGGTGCGGAGTTTATGAACCAAATTGAGGCGGCGGATTGTGTTAAACTTTTTAGTGGAGACGACGTTGATTTCTTTTTAAAATATAAGTCATTCATTTTAACTGATTTTAAGGGTCGTGGTGTTCCTGCCAAAGTATTTTATGATTATTTACGCCGTCTTAAAGAAAAGCAAAATACTAATGCAGGTGTTGAATTTGGTTTAGCAGACAGTGCCAACCAAGCACTTTTAGAAAGTGTTGCTACTCATTTAGGAAATAGTGAAAAAGAACGATTGATTGGAGAAGCAATGACCAATTTTAGAGCAGGAGTTGACCCTAACCCACAATTAAAACGTCTTCATAAATTACTTATTAAATCACAAGCAGACTGGGAACGTGATAGTTTATCAGTTGACGAATTAAGGTTGCTACAAGCAGCAGAGGCAGCAGGTAATCTTAATGTTGTAGAAGTAAATAGAAGTCTTGCACAAGCAGGTCTTGCACGACCTACCGAACAAATATTAGACATGACGGGTCATTTATTACAACTTAAACAAGCAGGAGAAAGACAAGGCGGTTTAGACGCAGGACAAGTTGGTCAATATTTAGACGTAGGACGAGAACTATTAGACATAATGACTATAAGTCCAGACGATAAACAATTGCTTAGACAAGCAAAGCAACAAGTAGCACAAATAAAATCACAAATGGACGAAGAACAAAAATTAGCAGATAGAATAGCACAAGACCAAGAACGTGTAGAGGCAGAAGCATTACCAGCAAGAGAACAAATTCGTTTAGCACAAGAATTAGGTGCTGCTTCTGTTCCCAGATTAGAACGAGAAAAAGAAGAAGAAAGACAAAGACTATTTGAGGGTCGTGAAGCAACAAGACGAAAAGGTCAAAGAGAAGGAATTGCAGCATTTAGAGAACGAGAATTAGCACGAGGAGCAGCAGAAGCAGAAGCAGCATTTGCAGAACAACAAGAAGAAGAAGAATTAAAATTACAACAAGATATAGCAGAGCAAGCACGCTTTGGAGATATTACAGATATGTTTGGTAATCCACTTGTAAAAAAACAATTGCGACCACGAACAAACGAAGCAGCAGCATTTGCCGATTTTCCAGAAGACATACAAGAAGAAGCAACTAAATATGTGTATAAACATGGGCGAGGTTCTACTTTGGGAGAACGAGTAAATTCATTAGTTAAAATTATGAAACAAGATAAAAAAACAAAAAGACGTGGGTTTGATTTTGTTACAGACGAAGAAATTGACGAAGCAGCAAGAAAAACCGTTCAAAGTAATGACCAAGAATATACACCTTTTAAACAAATTCTTAGTGATATTTTTTTGCAAGAACAATCCAGAATAGCAGCAAATTATGAAAGAGGAAACCAAGCACGAGTTAGAGGATTTGGTATTGGGAGGAAACGCTCAGCAGTGGATAGGAGCGAAGGGTATAAGAAACCTCCCTCTTATAAACAATTGGGTCGGTATTTGGTAAATCACCACAAATTAGGTGAAGGTATTCTTATGGTTAAATCGCCCTCTGGTGCAGCAGTTAAACAAATACCTACTCAATCCGTATCGTCTCACTATGCCGACGCTCTTCATTATATAGCAAGTGGACATGCTCCGCCACTTGACCTATTTGAACGATTTAGCAAAGAGGAAAAGGCACACCTTCACAATGTCGTAAAGCATAGTCGTGTAGAAGGCACTGGGGTGCCAAACCCACAAAAAGAGGACGAAGACAAAGACATTAATCGCTTTCATATTTTAAAAGGAGAAATTATTGCTGGAAATGACAGCACACCACTTGCACGTGAGTTTAAAGGTCTTCTTATTAAATTAATGAGGCAAGGGCGTGTTCCTCGCAGGGAAGGCAATGAAATATTAGAAGAGTTGCTTCATTTAGGTCATTAAATAAAATTGATATACAAATTATTAAGATATAAAACATAAAATGTCTTATATCTGTAAATGTTGTGAATACGAGACAGTGCGAAAATTGAATTATGACCGTCATTTATTGTCTTCTAAACACATTAAAAAACATTTGGAAGTTCCAAACGACGGAAAAAAGGAAAACCCAGCATGTTTAAACCAAAAATTAATGGGAGAAATTAATATGTTAAATAGAAAATACACCAAACAGATAAAAAAATTGGAAGAGATAAATGCTTCACAAGCAATACAGATTTTGCAACTAAAAGAACAATTGCTCAACAATTGATTTTATAATAATTGTGTATTTCTTTTATAATTATTATCAGCACCAACTATAATCCCTGTATTTGTATAACATTCGTCTATTAATTTATTAAATTCATAAAGAGTTTTACCTATAATAATGTGATTTTCTGGAAAACGATTTTCAGTAACATATCTACACTTTTCATATCTTTGGTTCATATGTTCTATGTCTTTTTTATATTGGAGTTCTATCTCATTATTTATATGAAGTAATCCTTTATTAGTGTCCTTTAATAATTTATTTTCTTTTTCTAATAGTGCTATTTTTACAAGCAACTTACTATTAAATGACGTAATATTATCCTTTTTTTTATCTACAATACCATTTATCATTTTTATATGTTTAGGAGTATTAAGGTGTTTTGTAAGATTGGTTTTAAGATTAGTTGTGTAATTACAACATTCACATTTGTATTCCATTGTTATATATTATTACTTTATTACTTTAAGTTCTTTTTTTTATTACTTGAAAATATTTATTTATTATTACTAATATGATAAGGATATTATATAAATAAGTAGTTAAAGTAGTTATTATGGTAAGAAAAGTAATAATAGGTTTTTTACCAAAAGGTTTTATATAAAAAATATTTTTTTAAAAATTTTAAAAATTAATTTTATAAGAATAGAAATAGACATTTTTATAAAAAAGGGGGGTAATAGCGGTTATAAGTAATAAAAGTATTAATTGTTATTGGATTGCAGTGATTATAGTATTGATTTAAATATGGCGAGGGGTATAAGTATTAGAGTTAGTGCCGACCATATTTAAGCGTCCGCCATACGAGCGATTGGCATGTTTTCCCCTGATAATTTCGCCACTGTGTTCTGTAAGTGGGTTATAAGTGCTTGCACGAATGGTATGAGTTCTTTTACTGTCAGGTGTAAGCAATGATACTAAATCTCTACTTGACCTAATAACTTCTTCATTTTTACGGACTTTTTCGTGTTTAGAAGCAGGATTGACTACTATTGCTTTATTTACCAGTCCAGCGTCGTTTAAGTGCCGAATAGTTGCCCCCGATTGCGAATGACCTACATTTGTAACATTTTCCGCACCATACTTGCGGTTTGCCTCTTTCTGTGTTTGTTTGGCATGCTTGTAACGGTCAGTATATTTATAAGTTCCAGTTAAATAGGCAAGATTATTAGTCCAGTCCGCCAAAGTCCCTTTTGTGCCTCTATTAGCGACAACCGTTTTTCCAGTGTCAGGATTGTAATAAACTTTTGCTTTACGAGACGATAAATCCTCATCCAATTTATACCCGTCAATATTTTTTGTAGTTCCTTTTTTATCTTCATAAGAACCTTTAACAAATTGTTTAACTTGGTCGCCAGTGATTGCTCGTCCTCGCATATATTTTATTACAATATTTTTTTATAGGAATAATATAATGGATTACAGTGTAGAATTAGAACCTCAAACATGTGTTGGAGGAGCATATTCTTGGAAAGTAGCACACCCAAATAGGTCTTGGAATATTCCACAAATGAAGTCGCAACAACCACCATTTATGGCGGGTGGTAATCAAGTTCCATTCTTTTTAGGAGTAAAAGGAAACTGCTGTATAACCCCTAAACCAGCAAACGAAGTATACGGTCTTTACCAGCGAACACTTAATCAAGCAATAATGACGGATAAAACACCATAAATTTATCTATTCTTAATATATAAAATGGTGGCAACTATTGTTTTGAACCAAGCAAATGTTATTCAGGACGGAGCAAATAACAAATTAGTTTATAACTTCCCTAACTCCGTAGCATTTCCAAATCACGAAATAGCAATTCAATCTCTCTATATGTATTATTCTTGGGAGAATATTAATGCTTCACCACTTAATAATAATGTTTTTTATTTGTATTGGGTTACTGCTCAATATACAGCAACTTCACCAGCATTTCAATCAGCAGGAGCAATTAAGGTCACAATTCCAGACGGTCTTTATGAAGTTGCAACACTTAACCAATATCTTCAATGGTTTTCAATCAAATATGGTTATTATTTAATCAATGACCAAGGAGAGAATGTGTATTATTGGGAGGCAATTGTAAATCCAGCATTGTATGCTATACAAATTAACACTTATCCAGTGCCAACTGCTTTGCCTGTTGGTTGGACTGCTCCTACGGCAAATGCTACATACGGAACTGCTGCTTTTGCTGGTTTTAGTCCAGGTTCCGCAGTGTGTCCTACTATATATATACCACTTGCAACAGTAAATAATTTTTATAAAATATTAGGATTTAATCCTGGTGCTTATCCACCTATTGCTACTACTACTAATTACTCTGTCGTATCACAAAACGCACCAGCAGTCCAACCAAATCCAGTTGTCTTTTTAACACTTTCTAACATAGAAAACAATTACGCAAATCCTTCAAGTATTTTAGGAGTAATTTCTCCACAAGTTGGTTTTGGCGAATTAATACAAGAAGTTCCCCCACAATTCGCATGGAACAAGTTGCTTCCTGGAACATACAACTCTTTACGCTTATCATTTGTTGGAACAGATAAATCGCAGATTAACATACTTGACCCACAAATGACTATTACACTTGTTATTAGGGACAGAAAAGACGCAGAGAATACTGCTATAACTGGTGGTAAATCGTAAATTTAGGGTAATTAATTTAGGAGAATATTTTATATGAATACTGATTACATTACTGCTACTTATCTTAACAAGGTATATGACGAGTTGGCAAGGGAGCATTACGCACTTATGATAAAAATGAAAGACAACAAAGAAGAGAAGTTTAAGAAGAATGAGGCGTTGTATTTTAAACAAATTAACCTATTTACTCGCATTATGAATGATATAGTCAAACTTCGTAACGCACGAGAAGAATTAGAGAAGAAAGAGATTGCTTAATATATATTATTTTCTAATAATAATATATATGACACACCGAACAAATCCACACATTTATACTTGCGGTCGTATGCTTTGTCGGGGTCGTGCACACATGAAAGGAGCAGGTATGGGGTCGGTATTACTAAGTGTAGGAGGTCCAGGCGTAGGGTCGTCTTATAGTTCGCCAGAGGAATACAAAGAAATTACTGGACGCACAATTCCAACTGGTATGGGTTTAGGGGCAGGTTTAAGCAATAAATTACAGAAGTTAATGGTTAAACCTTTGGAAAATCGTCCCAAAATGAATATTAGGTTCTAATCTCAATTTATTTTCTTTTATTATTCTATAAGAATGGCAAGCGACCAAATTGTTCTTGATATGGCGACACAAACCGAAGGAAACGCAGCAATTTTTACCAAGAAAGATTGGTTATCTATCCTTGACAACCAGAACAAGTCTTACAACGGTTCGCAGTCAGTCATTGACACTTCGCAGTTGGCAAACTCCAATAAATACATGAACTACCGTGAGGCATATCTTACCATTCCTCTTACTCTTGCTCTTTCCACAAACTCTTACGTTACAGGAGCGTCTGGTGCTGGTGCAGTTGCCAACTCTGTATGGAACCCAACCAGCGGTCTTTGCAATCAGGCAATCGGTTTAAAGAACTGGTATGGTTCGGTAGTTCACTCTTTTACACTTGATTACAACGGCACCACAATAATTCAGCAAACTCCTTTTATTGGCATGTGGAACACCTTCAAACTTATGACTTCTCTTTCATTTGAGGACCTTCGCACACAGGGTGGTATGATTGGTTTTTACCCTGATAATGCTGGCAATGTATCTCAACTTAACCCAAACACATTCCTTACTAACGGCGTATTTAGTCCTGTTGGATACGGCACTTGCAACAGTTCTAACGGTCCAAGCATTACTTCTTTGCTTGGTGGTCTTGGTGGTGGCGGTGCTGCTGTTCCTGTTCCTCAACCCATTATGGATACTTGCGACCCTCTTAACTACAACTCTGGACTTCTTCAACGCCAACTTTGTTGGTCGGTAGATAGTAATATTCCTTTGGGTTCAAATGCTTATAATGTTGCTGCTGGCAATTCTCGCACAGGTCAATTTCCTCTTTCGTCTACTATTAGCGACGCAAATCTTAACCAACTTTGGGACAGCAAAGTAATTCAGCAAACAGACCAAATTGCTGCTGGTGGTATTTCTACTGGTGCAGGCATTATTCAGTGGGGCATTCTTGGTATGGTTTACCTTAAACACCTTCATTCGTTCTTTGAGCGTGTTCCTCTATTAAAGGGTGTTTTCATGAAACTTACTGCCAACTTTAACCAGACAAGCGTTCAATTTTCAATGACTAACTCTTCTGTTGCTGCCACAACTGGTCAAACACTTTCTGTTGATAATTACATTCCTGCTTTCTGTGGCACTGCTGCAACTACTACAAGTGCTGCTGCTATATCGGTTGTATCTCCTCTTGGTGGCGTCAATCCTATTATGGTATGCTCGGCAGAGCGGTCAAATGCTCTTGGTGCACCAAGTGGTGCTTACCCTCTTATGCTTACCGTTCCATCTGGTTCTGCTGCTGGTCTTATTCCAACAACTGCTGTTATTGGTGCTGCCGCTACTACTGCTACTAACGTTCGTCTATTCACTGCTTCGCTTTCGGTCGGTCAAACTGTTCTTTCTCAGGCACACCAACCTCTTGGCACTGCTTCTTTCCAGACTAATCCAATTGGCGGTGGTTCGGTTATGCTTAACTTGCCTGCTTATACATTTAATCCAGTTTTTGAGAGTTCGTATTTGTCGTCTCCTGTAAAGAAGATTGTATATACTGACGTATATCAATATCAGGTCAATAGTGTATCTGGTGCTTTTAATAATCTAATCACAAACGGCATTGCGAATATTAAGAGCGTTTTAGTTTTACCATTTTGGTCTGCTGCTGGAAACGGCGGTCTTTCTCCTTTCCTTTCGCCATTTGACCCCGCTGGTGCTGGTCCAACTTCGCCAATGGTTCAGTTCTTACAGTTCAATATTCAAATTTCTGGGCAGAACGCAATCTACAACACCGAGCGTTATGTTTACGAGCATTTTGCCAACCAGTTTAAGGGTTGCGGTGCTATTAATGGAGGTCAGGAAGACGGTCTCACAAGTGGTCTTGTTGGGTTTAACGAGTTTATGCGTGAGTATTGCTACTACTATGTCAATTGCGGACGCATGCTCCCAGTTGAAGAGGCAGTCCCTAAGTCGGTCAATATTATCGGCACTTGTGCAAATGTTCGGGCAATTGATATGTATATCTTTGTTGAGTATGGGGTGGAAGTTTCGGTAGATATTCTTACTGGCGCGAGGGTTTAAATCAATTCTTTACTCTTAATTTTGAGATAATGCATATTTTTTTCTTTTAGTAATATAAATGCGTGAAATTATGGTTAGTATGTCTCCCAGACAAAAGTCAGCACTTCGTAAAGGTCTTAAAGTTAGACTTAAAGGAGGCGACGTTCCTCTATTTGTAGATACAGACAATTACGACCGATTTAGCAAATCATTTTTAAAAGGAAAAGGAATACAACACTCTATGTCGCCCGCAGAAATTGCACACAATGAAGGTATGGGTATTTTAGGTAAAGCAAAGAAAATGGGAAAAGACACTGTAAAAGGTCTTAAAAAAGGGACAGCAGTTGCTAAACAAGGTTTAGAAGAACGAGTAGCACCAAAATTAAAACAAGTAGGTCAAACTACTCTTAATGTAGGTAAGAAAGCAGCACGTAAAACATTAAAATACGGAGGCGATTATTTTGACGAACTTGGTGCCGTAGCAGGTGCTGCCGCAGCAACCGCAGCAGGAAACCCAGAACTTGCTCCTGTCACATCCGTCATGGGTAGAGAACTGGGACGTAATCTTGCCGAGCAGGGCAATCAACACATGGATTTGCTCAGGACACACAAACAAAGAGCAAATCAACCCCGTTCTCGTGGTCCTTCACAGGACCCAGTGGGTGCAGCGAATAAAGGTTCAGCAATGGCAGATATGGCAGCAGCGAGCATAGACGCAATGAGATACAGAAGTCGTGATAATCAAGCACCAAGTCCTCTAATGAGTGGCAGTGGTCTACACGAAATCGGTTCAGTCGGTGTAAGTGGTAATCTAATTACTGACCCTGCTGCCCTAATGTCTCAACCTTATTCCTCAAATTGGCAATTTAGAGTAACACTTCCACCTGCTTATGCAAACATTAGCAAACGAGCAGGAGGCAAAGGATTGTATGCCTCAGGTGGTCAAGGATTGTATGCCTCAGGTGGTCAAGGATTGTATGCCACTCCACAATCTGCTCGCGGATTGTTCGCTGGCAGTTTAGGTGCTGGATTGTTTGCCTCAGGTGCAAATGGTTTATACGCATAATCTAATAATTAAAAATCATAAATAATATTATTAATAATATTTATGATTATTATATGAAAGGTGAAGGAACACGAGTATTTACTAAGCGTGGCAAATTAAAAAAAGAAACAAAACCAAAAAAAGAAAAGAAAAAACCAAAGGGTGTTGGACCACGAACTATTATAAAAAAAGAAGTAATAGAAATACCAAAAAACGAAGTAATAGAAGTTCCAAAACCACGAGGCAGACCTCGCAAAGAACCTGCTTTTGTTCCATTCGTTTTTAATCCACCTCCTTCACCAAGAGCAAAAATAATAGTTGAACCAGACTTATTTAGAGGCGAACCAGAAGCACAAAAATATACACAAAGAAAACCTGGCGACCCTTTTAAAGAAAGACAATTTGAATTTTTAAAAGATAGAACTGCACGATTAGGAAAATCATTAGGAGATAAGTTTAGGGACGCAATAGCAGATTTTAAAGCATTACCAAAGGCAGAAAAAAAAGCAAAATTAAAAAAAATGGCAACATTTAAAACCAGTTATATTACACCAGAAGAAGTTGATAAAGCAAAAACAGTATCAAGTTTGGAAGCATTATATCTTCAAAATCTTGTAGGAGTTCAGCAATATCAAGAAGGACAACAATTAGGAGTTCCAATTCAAACATTAGAAGGAACAGAATTAGGTGTTGACCAACCACCTCCAAAACCAAAAAAAACAAGACGTAGTAAATCTGCTGAACGAGCAGAACCTAAACCAAAACCACCAGTAAACCCTCTTGATTTAGCAGACCAACCTAAAAAACGAGGCAGACCTAAAAAAGAACCATTTAAACCACAAATATTAAGTCTTGAAGAAGCAGAAAAAAGAGGTATAAAACCACCAAAAGGAGCAAAATCAAAACCAGGTATAAGTGTAAGTAGCGAACCACTTGCCCCTCTTATATTACCACAACTTTTACAACCTGAAATATATGGAACACCCGAAGAAAAACCAAAATCTAAAAAACTTACACCAAAATTGTTAAAAACACCACCTACAAGTCCAGAACGAAAAGAAGAATTAAAAAAAGAAAGGTCTCCAAAAAAACCACTAGCAAAACCAATACCAAAAATGTTAAAATCAAAGGTTACACCAGTAGAAGCAGAAAAAGAAAAATTACTTGAAGAATTAAAAGCAGAGGTGTCGCCAAAACTTAAACCAAAAGTATCACGAATTCAAGAATTAGACAGTGAAGACGAAGACGAGCATGACGCAGAAACAGCAGCACTTTTTGCAAAATTACCTAAACAACGACCTTCCGCACAAGTTGTAGAAACAAAAATAACACCTACAAAAGAAGAACGAAAAAAAGCAATGGAAGAACGAAAAGCAGCAGCAGCAGCAAAAAAAGAAAAAGCAGCAAAAGCAAAAGAATTAAGCGACGAAGAAGAAGAACAAGACGAAGAAGACGCAGCACTTTTTGCAAAATTATTTTCAAAAAAACCAGCAGCGGAAACAATAGAACCAAAAAGACCAGCAGCGGAAACAATAGAACCAAAAATAACACTTACAAAAGAAGAAAGAAAAGCAGCAGCAGACGCAAGAATAGCAGAAGCAGCACGAAAAAAGAAAGAACAAGAAGGTGTAGAACGAAGAAAAGCAAAGTTTCTTGCTGATAGAGCAAAAGCAGAAGCAGCACGTGCAGAAGCGGCAGCAAAATATGCCGAAGAACAAGCAGGTATAGAACGAAGAAAGGCAAAGTTTCTTGCTGATAGAGCAAAACATATTGAAAAACAAGAAACTAAGAGCATGGGTGAAGAAGACACATTATCTACTTCTATAAGAAACAAAGAAAAAGCAAAAATAGAAGCAGAATTAAAACAAATACAAGAAGCAGAAAAAAGAGCAGAAGAAAAGAAAGCACGAGCAGAGGCAAGAGCAGCAGCAGATTTAAAAAAAATACAAGAAGCAGAAGCAGAGGCAAAAGCAAAGGAAGAGCGATTAGCAGAAATAGCACGAAAAAAAGCAGAAGCGGCAGCAAAAGAAGAACAAGCAAAAGCAGACAAAGAAGCAGACGAAAAAAGAGCAAAAGAAGCAAAAGCAAAAATAAACGCAAAACGAGAATACAAAGCATACAAAGATTTACAAGAAATAACAGAAGACGCAAAACGAGAATATGTAGCAAAACTTAAAAAAGAAAAAGCAGACGCAGACAAAGCATTAAAAGAAGCAAAGTCAAAAGAAGGAGCAGCAGAAAGAGGAAAAGCACTTGCCGCAGCAAAAGCAAAACGAGAAGAAAAAGCAAGACTAAAAAAAGAAGAAGAAGACGCAAGAAAAGCAGCAGACGCAGAGGCATATCGTCAATTAGAAGAAAGACGACAATTAATAACAAAAGGAGCAGCAACAACAATAACAAGTAAACTAAAAGCAATAAATGAAGGTCAAAAAACAAGAGCAAAACTTGCAAAAACACAAGAAGAAAGGGAAAGTGCTTTTGGAGATTTACAATTAAAAGCATTACAGGCAAAAGCAAAAGAAGCAGGAAAAGAAGCAACCAAAGAAAAACTAAAACAAAGTATAGAAGAACGACAAGCAGAAGTAAGACAATCACGAGAAACAAGACAATCAAAAGAACCTACTCTTAAACTTGAACCAAGAATTAAAGCAAAAGCAAATGTAGCAGAGGCACAACGCAAAGCACAAGAAGATAGAAAAAAATGGGAAGAAAAAATAAAAGAAAAACATGAAAAGGCACAGCAAGCAAAAGAAGCAGAAAAAGCAGAAAGAGAAAAACTTAAAGGCGTAAGAAGTAAAGCGGCAACCGAAGCAAGACAACGAGCAAAAGACATAAAATTAGCAGCAGCAGAAGAAGAACGACAAATGGAAGAAGCAGCAATAGAAGCAGAGAGATTACGAAGAATAGAATTAGATTTATTAGTATCAGCAGAAGAATTAAGACAAGCAGAAGAAAAAAGAGTAGCAAATGAAGTATTAGAAGCAAGATTAAAAGCAGAAGAACAAGAGGGTGAAGAAAGCGAAAAAGAAGGTGCTAAAAAAACAGTAGCACCAAGAGGCAGAAAAGTGACCAAAGAAGAAACCGAAGCAAGAGCAAGACGAAAAAAGTCATTAGAAGATAAAAAAAAACAGGCACAAGCAAGATACGAAGCAGCACAAGAAGCAGAACGATTAGAAAACGAAAAATTAAGAGCAGAAATAGAAGAAAGAATTGCAAAAAGGGAAAAAAGTCAATATCCTTTAACAGAAAAAGACAAAGAAAAAATGAGAAATCCTGATTATTTAGATTTTTATAAAAAACAAAAAGAAAAAAGACGAAAAGAGGACGAGGAATACGAAGCAAGATTAAAAGAAGAAGAAGCAATGAAAAAAGCACAGGCAAATCAAGCAGAAATAAAATCATTAGTAAAAGCAAGAAAACCTGCTACTGAACCAAGTGAAGAAGAATTAGCAGCAAAAGAAAGATACGAAGCAGAACAAAAATCAGCAGAAAAATTAGCAAAAGCAAAATTAGCAGAAGAACAAAAAAGACAACAAAAAATAGATAAATTAACAGCACAGTTTATAAAAGAAGGAGAAACAAATGAAAGTATTGCAGAAGATTTAAAAAAAGTTATTAGTGAATTAGAAAAAAACATACAAAGTGAAAAAGAAAAACTCAAACGAGATAAAACAGAAGAAAAACGAACACGTAGAGAAGCAACTATACAAAGATTAACAGAAAATCTTGAAAGACAAGAAAGAAGATTAGAAGATTTCACATTTGAAAAAGGTATAGAAAGTGCCGCAGCACGACGCAGCAAAGAAATAGACAAAAAAGAAGAAAAAAAAGCAGCAAAAAAAGCAGACGAAAAAAGAAAAGAAGCAATTGCAGAAACAGAAGAAGAAACAAGACAGCGTCAATTTAGATTAGCAACTGGGTCAGTTGACGAACTTTATGAGAGTGATTTTAAACCTTATTTTGAAGCATTAGGTATTAACAGTTTAGAAGAGTTTAAACAATTAAAAAGACCATTGAGAGACGAAATATTGTCTTTAACAAGACAAGAAATACGAGGTCGTGTTGGTAAAAGAGACGTAGATAGATTAGAACGATTAGAACAAAAAGTAGCAAAATCAAAAGCAAAAAAAGCACCAAAAGAAAAAAGCGAAGAAGAACAAGCACAAGAAAAACAAGAAGCAATAAAACGCTTAGCAGAAGTAAGACGAAAAAAACAACCACAGCAAACTTTATTACAAAGAGCATTAGAAATGGAAAGAGAAGCAGAAGAAAGAGCAGAACAACGATTAGGTGAAAAAAAAGCAGGTAAATATGGTGATAGACAAGTAGAACGAGCAAAAGCAAAAGCAGCAAAAGCACAAGAAACAGAAGGTGCGGCAGCAGCAGAACCAACCGTAAGCAAAAGTTCAATTAGAGAAAAACTATTAAAAATAGCAAACATACCAAGAAGTAGTTATGCCGCAGACAGTGAATTTAAAAAAGAAATAGACCAAGAAGTAAACCGTATTGCTTCTTTATCTGGTGAATTGTCAAAACACCAAATAGAATTTAACAAAGAACGAGCAGCACAATTAGGAGACAAGTATAGAGCATTAAAGGATTTAGAAGAAACTGGTTCAGTAGTGTCTATTGGTGCTGAAAGCACAGAAAGTGCAAGAGCACCGAAACAGAAAGGAGCAAGGCATGTTACACAAGAATTATCCAGACTAAACGCCGTAAATGAAGCAAGAGATTTTATTCCAGGAGAACCATTAGGTCCTGAAAGTCCGCAAGGAAGAGGCGAAGGATTACCATACGGACGAGCAAAAGGCATGGGTGATTTAAGCGACGGCGATTATTCAAGCGACAGCGACCAAGAAGAAAAATTATCTCATTATACATATATAATGCCTTCTTCTCCAATATTGCGACGGGGGTTTCGGCACCCTGCTATGGCAAGTCCAGGAATGAGCGACCATTTACACCCTAATGCAGCAGCAAATATCCACGCATTTAGCGGAGGTCTTTTACGGACACAACCAACCGACACACGATACAGGCAACCAATAAATCTAAGTCGGTCTCGGTCTCCAAGTCCTGACGACATGCGAGGAATGGGTATGAGTGGGTGTGGTAAAAGTCTTAAAGAAAAAATGGAAAAAGTATATCATAAAGCAGTGCCAAAGTCTCTTCGTCCAGCAGTAGAAGACCTTGGCGAAGCAGCAGTAGATTATGCTGTAAATAGCAAGAAAGTTAAAGCAAAAAGGCAAGACGTAAGAGACGATTACAATAAAGCAGTTCCTCAATCTCTTAAAGAACCAATAAAAGACCTTGCCGTAGCAAGTGGTAAATACGCAAAGCGTCAGTCTGGTTTTGGTCTTAAAAAGGGCAGTGAAGAGGCAAGAAAATTTATGGCGGCATTACGTGCGAGGAAAGGTAAGAAAATGAAGGGCGGCAAAATACCAGCACCTCCTTCTCGCAGTCCTATAACTGACCCGTCTCTCTTGTAAATAATTATATAATTGATTTAAATATATAATATATATATATTTAAATGGAAACTCCTGACCAAAAAATAGATAAATGGCAAAAAGAATATTACAAGAAATGGTATGCGGAAAACAAAGAACGAGTGCTAAAAGGTGCTACGGAATACCACAAAAAGCACCCAGAGAAACATAATGCAGCACAAAAGAAGTGGATTGAAAAGAATAAAGAGCATTTTATGGCGTATCAAAAGGAGTTTAGGGAAAAGAATGCTGAAAAACTTAAAGAGTATCGGCGGCAATACTGGATAAAAAAGAAAGAAAAACTCAAAGAACAATCTCAATCAAATCCGCAACAGGAATTTGATAATTTACCACAGGCATAATAGCACCGCCAGCACGAGGTCGGCACACAGTTTTAAGACCAAATTGCTCTTCATATTTGGTAAATCGTTCAAAGTCAAATTTAATGTAGCACAACTTATCTTCAAAATTAAATACAAATATAATATCCAAGTCGTTCATATTAAAACACTTACCAACTGGGATAAGTGTAGTAGGGTAAGTATTTTTAAGACACCGCCTACTCTTAATCTCGTATGCGGTTTTAGGATTATTGTAAGACAAAGCGTCATACTGACTAAACTGTGCCTCCGTTTTGTAAATTCCATTATCATTAAAGTATTGTTGTAATTTTAATATAACGGGTTCTTCACGCTCTGTCCCATATTCAATATCCATATTTAAAACATTCATTTTATACATTATAATATAATACTTATTTATATTAAAATATAATCTAATTTAATTATTAAGGATTAATTAAAAATTGATATAAAAAATATATTAGTATAGTATATAAAATGAACGCTTACATTAAAGAAAAACGACCAAAACTCAGCGAAAGTTCCGTAAAAACATACAATTCCACACTGTCTCCGCTGTATAAGCGTATATGGACGGAAGACAAAGAAATTGACCCAGAGAAGTTTGCAACTAATGTAGATATGGTATTGGATTTTTGTAAAGATATTGACCCAAAATACCGAAGGACAATCATGGCGGCACTTGTAGTAATAACAGGTGATAATAAGTATAGGGAGCAAATGTGGAAAGATAAGGAAATTACTGAAAAGAAATTACAAGACCAAACAAAGACAGAAGAACAAAAGGAAAATTGGGTTGAGACAGACGATATTAGTGCTATTTGGGAGCAGTTGAAAAAGAACGCACTATCTACTTATAAAAAGAAGGAGTTTAATCCTACGGACTTACAGGAGATACAGAAATATGTATTGGTTTCTCTTATGGGTGGGATATATATATCACCAAGAAGAGCAAAGGACTATTTTGATTTTAAAATAAAAAATATTAATAGAGAGACAGACAATTATATAGATAAGAATGAATTGGTTTTTAACTCATATAAAACTTCTAAAACATACGGAGAACAGCGAGTTCCAATGCCAAAAGAGTTAAAATCACTCCTTACTAAATGGATTAAAATTAACCCAACTGAGTATCTTTTCTTTGATTACAACAGCAATCAACTTGACGCTATTAAAATGAACCAGCGACTGAATGCCATTTTTAAAAAAAAGGTAGGCATTAACCAACTCCGCAAGACTTACTTGTCTGGAAAATACGCTCATACTATACAAACAGAAAAAGATAAAAAAGAAGATATGGAAAGTATGGGTAGTTCAGTTGGAGTTCAAAAGCATTATATTAAGGAATAACAACTGTCTTCTTCTTGCGAGGTTTCTTTACAGGCATTTCTACTTTGCATTCTATAACAAGAGGGGTCTCAACTTTAACCTCTTCGGCGGGTTTAACGTCTTCAACAACAGGCGACACGCTTTCCTCCTCACTGCTACTCTTTTCAACTTTGATAGGTTTAATATAAGTTTCTTTGGCAAGTTTCATTGCCTCCCTATAAGAGATTTTTTGTTCGGCAGCAATCTTTTTTACGTGGTCAGTAAAGGCAGTCATTCTATATATATTACCTAAATAAAAAATATGTAATATATGACGCATTAAAATACTTATGCTTCGCCACAAGAGCAAATGTCCCAACCTTCTATTGGACATTCGCACTTCCAGCACATAGGCGAACACGCTTTACAAATGAAAGTAGCAGCGTATCCATTGCCTGCTGCCGAAAGCAAGGCACACGGTTTATTTTGAGAACAATCGTAGCATATCTCATTCTCGTAAAGAATGTTCTCATTGGTCGCCTGAGCATTGTTGGAGGTGTTGGAGGTCGCCATTGTTGTTTGTTGTTTGTCTAATAAATATAAAATTTAATTCATTTCAATTTTTTTTTATTCTATTTTGGACACTACTTCACGAGCGGTTTTAAGCATTTCTTCGTTAATTTCTGTTTCCTCGCAGTCAAAGAACATATCTTCATTGTATAATTCGTCTTTTTCTGGAATACATATTTTGAGTTCGTGTGGTCGCTTGAATGCGTCGTTTTCCGTTTGGTCTCTGTCAACAATTTTCTCAAACTCAATGCCACCAACATAATTTTCGTCCTTGTCGCAATACATTAACTCGTCCCACTTGCAATATAAGCGACCTTCGTCAACATTGTCAGGAACAATCCACACAGAAACTTTTTCAACCAAATATCTTGCCCGAACAACCTTGTATCCCGCAGGAGTTGTTTTTGGCATAGTGCTTACATAATTGTCTTCAAGGCAATTGTCGCCGTTTTCCCAAAGCACAACTGATTTTTCAAGTCCCGCCATTGCTGATTTGTTGTTTGTTGTATAAAAAATATGGAATATATATCAATTCAATTTTATTTTAATGTGTTGCCTTGTGTCGTTTCCAGTCTGCTTTTTGACACTCTGTCCCGCAGTAGTAGTCTTTCTTACAAGTAGAGCATTTTTTCCACGACCCTTGTTTCGCACACACAACACAAGTATTCATAAGTTTTCTATGCCGTCCTAATTTATCAGCGATTTCTTCGGGGATTACCAAAAATCCATTGTCATTGTCGTTCTTGATTACTTTCAATATAAGTAGAGCGGCAACGTCCAAATACCAAAGAGTAATGGATTGCTTGAATTGGTCGCCCCAATGGCGAACAACGTCACGAAGAGTAATTTCTGTTCCAATTTCAAACGCACTTGCGAGGTCTTTTTCCATACTATCAAGTTGTGATTTATAGTCTTGTATTTGGGTCTTAACACTTACACCATTTTTAAGACCCAATTTAATCATATCCCTCGCATGTTCCATAATTTCGTCTATTTCAATAAGCATTTGAACAGGAGTGCCGTTGTAGAACGCAAGGATTGCCGCCATTGTTGTTTGTTGGTTGTTGTATAAAAAATATAGAATATATTTCATTTCAATTTTATTTAAACTACACCATATACTCCCTCAGTTATAGCAATATCCATTGAATTAGTTTTATCTGCTATAACTGAATTGTATTTGTCTGTATTCAAATTAGACGAATGATTGTGTTTATAATGCTGTGCGTCATTACATACAGAACATTTTTTTTTATGAAGTTTAATCCATATTCGTAAAGCACTTTTGCTTTTAAATGATAAACTATCGTCGTGGCAAGCGACACGAAGAGTGTGGATTTGAGTGCGACGATACTCCATTGTTGGTTGTTGTATAAAAAATATATAAATTAAAACCATTTCAATTTTATTTTAATCCCATAACATATTTGTATGTAGCGTCCCGATTGTGTTCGCTTTTGAAACAATATATAATTCCGCTGACAAGATATGCTGTGTCAAATCCAAAACCAAGCGGGTCAAGTTGAGGGTTCTTTTCCTCAATAGGGTCTTGAATGACCAAAATATACCAATCTTCGCCTTGTATTTTTTTGGTGACATTATTGTATGGTTCTATCTTCAATACGCCTTGCACTCGTTGCCTCCGCCATATTTTCATTTGGTCTTTTAAATTGTCGTTAGTTCCGTGCATGACTTCCTTGACTTTGATATGCCAAAAGAAGAATGTTTCACCCTTCTGTCGGTCGGCAAGGACAGATTTAAGAAGGGCAACTTGGTCGGTGCGAGCAAGGAAAGTCATTGTTGTTGTTTGTTGTTGTATAAAAAATATAGAATATATTTCAATTCAATTTTATTAGCACCTTTTATTTATTTTCAATTCGTCAATTTCTTTCAAATATGTTTTTATATAGGTGTCAGGATTGAGACGAGTAATTTTCTCCGCAGTTGTTGGGACTGATTTATTAGTAAAGTCCTGAGTAACTCGTTCGCAATCACACAAAACACACTTTTTCTTGTGTAGGCGAAACCACATTTCCAGTTGCTTTGCTGAGGAAAAATGTTTTACTTCTGCCGAGCAAGGCAAGTTGCACGCAGCAACTTCCTTCATAATTTTTGGACCAGTAGGCGGCATTGTGTTGTTGTATAAAAAATATATGATTAAAACCATTTCAATTTTATAGACGCTAATGGGTTTCCCCAAAAATCAAATCTATTCCTCTTCCTCTTCGCTGTCGCTGTCAAGAGAAGTGTCCGCACTGCTTGCCGAAGAAGCACGAGAACTTTCACGGGACTTGCGTTCTGTAATAATGCCCGCCAGTCCAGAAGTCTTGACTGCTGCCGCAAGGCGAGGGGCAAGCGGTTTTGGCACAAAAACTAACTCGCCTTTCTTCTTGGTCTCAGCAAAATCTATGGAGAACCGCTCATCTGTAATTTCAAACCAACCCTTATAAGACATGGGTTCTTTGCCGTTTTTATGATTGACGCTCCCAGCAAATTTATTGTTCTCCGTGAAGTGTGCCTTAGAAATGTTGCCCCTCTTGTTCTCGTAGTCGTCAATGTGAGTATATACGCCCACGTCCGCAGACATACATTGTATCCACTGCTTGCCTTCAAGCGAGTTGTAGTATTCCCAGAGTTCGTCCTCACTCTTTGCTGCCTTGATTACAAATGCTTGTGCTGCCTCAAAGTTTGCAGACACCTTTTTGAGAGTGGTGTTGCGGGCAGCAATCTTGCCGACAAGTTCCTTCTCCTTTGTGGTAAGGGAAGCAAATGGTTTGTTGGAAGCGGACATTTTTCGGTTGAGAGTTTGGTTGAATGTTTGGTTGCTTATTACAGCGTTGTTGAATGTTTCAAAAAAGTAAAAATCCATTTCAATTTTTTTGTATGTTTATAAATCGGCGACTTTAAAAAGACTTAGCAATTTTGAAGACATTTTAAAATAAAAATTGAAACGTTTTAAAACAATTATAAAACCTCAACAACAAGCAATCAAACCAACTCAATCCAATCAATCCAACTCAATCCAACAATGTTTCTTATCAACGTTTTAATTGGAGGAAAGAAATACCTTATGGACGAAAAGACCTATAAAGTATATAATTTGGACGGAAGCGAAGCAACGCATATAAAGAAATGCGAAGAAGGCGACGAAGACCTTCCTTGCGAAGACGACGAAGACGACGAATATGACGGAAACGAAGTCTTTTCTTGCGACGAAGACGAAGACGAAGACGAAGACGAAGACGAAGACGAAGACGAAGACGAAGACGAATAAATTATTATAGAATTGATATTCCTTACTGTTTAGGATTGCTTCTATAAATTATATATTTTTTTATATATAGAAGTATTAAGACAACTGAAAAAGATATGTAGTCTATAACCCCGAAATAAAATCTTCAATCTAATTTTTTCTTTTTCCTTTAACTCTTTAAAAAAGTAATAATAGGATAGTAGGGTATT
>Ga0214921_10002805_pt1 | contig 27617 bp, 30 predicted proteins | sample LL1505_MetaG_FD_177992 | JGI IMG/M metagenome (GOLD analysis project Ga0214921, IMG submission 177992) | Freshwater microbial communities from Lake Lanier, Atlanta, Georgia, United States - LL-1505 | ecosystem: Environmental > Aquatic > Freshwater > Lake | place: USA: Georgia | collected... | reverse complement strand
CGAACCCATCGGCTACATCCCGCCTGCCGAGGCCGAGGCAAACTACTACCGGCAACTCGCCACTCAGGCCACCGCAGTGGCGGCCTGACTTAAACCAAATGGCCTCCACGAATTCCGGGGCGATTCAGACTGGCGATACGCCCTGGGTTCGCTGCCTCACCGAACAGGATGATTCCCAAGATGGCAATGCCCAGGAGCACAACGCTTGCAGCCATGGCGCTGAGCGTGAGCACGCTCGCAAGTGGTTTGGTGAAGCCTTCCGTGTGCTTGAGGCCAATGGCCCAGCCAACCTCGAAGAGCCCAGCGATGAGCAACAAGAACCAAGACATGAGTCTGCTCCGAGATGTGGTTCTCGGATTGTGCCGAAGGCTGGGCCCTGGGCTGCTTTAGACGCTGGGACTCGCCTGGGCGGTGCCTTGCGCGGCCTCACGTTGGAATTCAGCGGACGCCGCATGCAGTCCGATGGGCTGCATGCCGAGGCGGCTCAGGTTGAATGACTTGTTCGGCGTCAACTAACCCACTTCAGTCAAGTACCTTCACACCAACGTTTTCGAACCAGTTGTCTTGGGATGACTCGGGCGCCCCGCGAGTATCGTTGTAGTTTATTGTTATCTCTTGGTTTTCAGTAATTTCTTTAACGGCAGAAATTATTAAGTAATTACCACACGCCGAAGGATAATATTTGCAATTTGCAGGATTTCCATGGTTGTACAACCCCCCATATCCAAGTGCAACAGCGCGAATCCCCGTCGTTCCAGCCAGAGCATCCCAATGAAAAACCACCAAACTCAGTTCCGCTGGCAACTTGCTCTGGGAAATATCAATCTTCAGCACAGGACATATTTCCACCACTTCCCCTGCCTTAATAGCGGAAGCCGCAAAAACCCCCCTGCCTTTGGCTGTACCGGTATCGGCCAAGTAACCTTTTGACACTCGGTAAATTATTTCTTGAGCCGCTGTCACTGAAATACCTCAAATCTGCTTGGACGCCTAACTACTAGTTGATGCAGCACGCACTGCGGCTTAACTCGGCGGACTGCCGCTTCACCAAGCCCAAGCTTCGAACGCCAAGCTGTTGAATGGCAACGTAATTTCGACGCTTGACTGTTGTTTTATACAGCATTGAATTCATGTCGAAAACTACACCCATTGGTCACAGTCTGCCAGCCACCTGACGCCAGTGCAACGGTGGTTTTCGCTTCACCCAGCAAGGCCAGTCATGTCGAGCACGGCCACGGACCTGAACCAGCATCGAGGCGCGCTTCGGCCAACTCCCATTGGGCGGTTGCCGCCGCTTCGTGCGGTGCGGCTGCTGGATCAACTGCGCGAGCGCATTCGATACCTGCACTACAGCCGCAGCACTGAAGACGTCTATGTGTACTGGTGCCGGGCGTTTATCCGGTTTCACGGGCTGCGACATCCGCGCGAGATGGGCGGCGCCGAGGTTGAAGCCTTCCTGACCTGGCTGGCGGACGAGCGACAGGTGGCCAGCGCGACGCACAAGCAGGCCTTGTCGGCCTTGCTGTTCCTGTACACCAAGGTGCTGGAGATCAGCCTGCCGTGGGTCCAGCAGATCGAGCGGCCACGGGTACGCCGTCAAGTGCTGTGGGGCACGGTCTGCGTCGGGCACTTCTCGCGTATGCGCGACAGCATCGCGTGCCATGAGGTGGCGAAGGCCTCGACGCCTTCTCGCTGCAGCCGTTCGGCCAGCGCCGTGTCATCGACGCCCTCTCGGCGGAATTCTTCCAGCACGGCATCGGCGTAGCCGCCATCGGCCGGCAGCACGGCACCGAGGCGGCCGTGTTCGGCATAGGCCAGCAGCGTTTTCTCGGGCAGGGTGTTGATGGTGTCGGGCGCGGCCAGGGCCTGCACGTAAAGGGTGTCGGACGCGGCTGGATCCTTGCTGCTGGTGCTGGCCCACAGCAGGCGCTGCGGCCGGGCGCCAGCCTTGGCGAGTCGCTGCCAGCGCGCGGAGGCGAGCAGTTCTCGGTGTGCGCGGTAGGCTCGCATGGCCATGGCGATGCCCAGGCGGTTGTCGAATGCCGGCGCGATGTCCTCCTTCACTGCCCTGTCCCACCTGCTGACGAACAGCGAGGCGACCGAAGCCACGCGCAGGTTCAGGCCTGCCGCCGCCCGCCGCTCCAAGGCGCGCAGGTAAGCCTCGGCGGCTGCCAGGTAGTGCTCAGGCGAAAACAGCAGCGTCACATTGACCGGCACGCCACCGAAGATCGCCTCCTCGACCGCCAGCACGCCCTGTGTGGTGCCGGGGATCTTGACGAACAGATTGGGCAGGCCGGCGCGCTCATGCAGCCGGGATGCGGCTTGCACTGTGCGCGCCGCATGGTCGGCCAGGAGCGGCGACACCTCCAGAGACACCCAGCCATCAAGGCCGGCCGTGGCATCAAAGGTCGGCCGGAACAGCCGGGCCGCCTCGGTCAGGTCTTGCAGCGCCAGTTCGAAGAAGAGCGCCTCACCGTCCAGCCCGGTGGCGTGGAGCAGACGGATGCTGTCGTCGTAGGCGCCGCCGGCAAAGGCGCGGTCGAAGATCGTCGGGTTCGACGTCAGGCCGGTGATCGAGAACTCGTTGATGTAGCGCTGCAGCGTGCCGCTGCGCAGCAAGGGGCGGCTGATCTGGTCGAGCCAGAGGCTTTGCCCCAGCTCGTGCAACTGGCGGGTGTGTTGATTCATCGCGGGATCGATGCTTTCCTGGGTGAGTCGTCAGGCTGGGTTGAGGGCGATCAGGCGACCGCGCCGAACAGCGCACCGGCACCAGCCGTGACGGCCATGGCAGCAGCGCCCCAGAACGCGACGCGCCAGGTGCTCGCCCACACAGGGGCCCCGCCGGCGCGCGCTGAGGCGGCGCCGAGCCCCGCCAGGAATGCCAGCGAGGCGAGCGTGATCGCCAGCATCAGATGAGCTGCCGGTGCGATCAGCACCACGGCAATGGGCAGCACCGCGCCCACCGAGAAGCTGGCCGCCGATGCCCATGCCGCCTGCATCGGGTTGGCGGCGGTCGACTCCGAGAGACCGAGTTCGTCGCGCGCATGGGCACCCAGCGCGTCGTGCGCCATCAGCTTGCCAGCCACCTGCTCGGCAAGCGGGCGGTCGAGCCCCCGGCCAACGTAGATGCCAGCCAGTTCCTTTTGCTCGCTCGCAGGGTCGTGCTTCAGCTCCGCCGCCTCCCGCGCCAGATCGGCGCTCTCGGTGTCTTTTTGCGAGTGCACCGACACGAATTCACCCGCTGCCATCGACATCGCTCCGGCGATCAGACCCGACACGCTGGTCAGCAAGATCGTGCGGTGATCGGCCCCGGCGGCCACCACGCCCAGCACCAGGCTGGCGGTGGAAACGATGCCGTCGTTGGCGCCGAGCACGGCCGCGCGCAGCCAGCCGATGCGCTCGCTGCGGTGCCGCTCGGCGTGGCGCCTCATCGCGGCCCCTGGCTACTCATGCCGCAGCGCCTGGATCGGGTCCATCCGCGCGGCACGGCGCGCCGGGAAGTAGCCGAACAGCACGCCGATGGCGGCCGAGAACAGCAGCGATAGCAGGTTGATGGCCGGGTCGAACACATAGGGCACAGCCATCACGCCCGACAGCACCCAGGACGCGCCGGTCGCGATGACGATGCCCACCAGCCCGCCCAGCGCCGACAGCACCACCGCCTCGATCAGGAACTGAAGCAGCACCTCACTCTCGAGTGCGCCCACGGCCAGCCGCAGCCCGATTTCGCGGGTGCGCTCGGTCACGCTGACCAGCATGATGTTCATGATGCCGATGCCACCGACCAGCAGGCTCACCGCGGCCACGGCGCCCAGCAGACTGGTCAGCACGCCCATCGTGCTCGACAGCGTGTCGGCGAGTTGCTGGGTGTCGAAGATGTTGAAGTTGTCGTCGTCGTTCGCGGCCAGATGGCGGCGTTCGCGCAGCAGCTGGTGCAGGCTGGCCTTCAGCGGCGCGCTGTCGCTGCCGTCCTGCATCGACACCAGCAACAAGCCGACCTTGCGGCTGCCCGTCACTCGCCGCTGCAACGTGTGCAGTGGCACCACCACCGTGTCGTCCTGGTCGCCCATGCCGCCCTGCCCCTTGGCCGCCAGCACACCGATGACGTCACAGGAAAACTGCTTGACGCGCAATTGCTGGCCCAGGCCGGTGTCGCCGACCGCGCCGCCCCACAGCTCGCGCCGCACCGTCTCGCCGACGATGCACACCGCTGCTCCGGCCAGCTGCTCCTGGGCCGTGAACAGGCGCCCGCTGGCGAGCTGCCAGTTGCCTGTTTCAAACCAGGCATTCGTGCTGCCGATGACCGTGGTGGCCCAGTTGCGCCCATTGGCCACCACCGTGGCGCTGGCGCGGCCTTGCGGCGCCACCAACGCCACCCCGCCGATCTGCGCCGCGATGGCCTCGCCATCGGCTTCCACGAACTGCGGCACGCCGCCATAGCCACCGCCACCGCCGATGCGCTGGCCGGGACCGATCATCAGCAGGTTGGTCCCGAGGCTGGTGATCTTCTCCTCGATGGCCATCGTGGCGCCATTGCCCAGCGTGACCATCGTGATGACGGCGCTGACACCGATGACGATGCCCAGGATGGTGAGGAAAGAGCGCAGCAGGTTGCGCCGCACCGAACGCAGGGCCAGCATGAAGACACTGAACAGCATCAGGTGCCTCCCATCAGGTGCTCTCAACAGCCGTCAACTCCGGGGCGACCGTCGTCGGGTTGGCATTGACCACATCCTTGGCGATGCTGCCGTCGACGAAGTGCACCATGCGGTGTGCGTAGGCGGCCATGTCCGGCTCGTGCGTCACCATCAGCACGGTGATGCCGTGGTCGCGGTTCAGCGCCACCAGCAGGCCCATGATCTCGTGGCTGCGTTGTGTGTCCAGGTTGCCGGTGGGCTCGTCGGCCAGCACCACAGCAGGCTGGGTGACGATGGCGCGGGCGATGGCCACGCGCTGCTGCTGGCCGCCCGAGAGTTCGGCAGGTGTGTGGTGTTCCCAACCTGCCAGGCCCACGTCGCTCAGCGCCTGGCTGGCGGCCTTGGCCCGGCCGGAAGCGCCGTCGCCGCGGTACAGCAGCGGCAGTTCGACGTTCTCCTGCGCCGAGGTGCGCGCCAGCAGGTTGAAGCCCTGGAACACGAAACCCAGATAGCGTCGGCGCAGCCGCGCACGCTGGTCGCGCGACAGGGCCTCGACATGCGCGCCCCTGAACAGGTACTCGCCGCTGGTCGGTGTGTCGAGGCAGCCCAGGATGTTCATGGCGGTTGACTTGCCAGAGCCGCTGGGGCCCATGATGGCAACGAACTCGCCGGCCGTGATGTTCAGGTCGATCGCCTTCAACGCCATCAGCTCCGAGGCTCCGCTGCCATAGCGCTTGCTGACGCCGCGCAGTGCGATCAGCGGGGAGCTCACGGCGATGTCGCTCACTTGGCCGCCGTTTTCTGCGCGGTGATGACCTTCATGCCGGCTTTCAGGTCGCCACCGACGATCTCGGTCATGTGGCCGTCGCTGATGCCCGGCACGATCGCCACGGCGACCGGCGCGACGGCGGCATCCTGGCCGTCGCCGGGCAGCACCCAGACCTGGCGGGCACTGGCGGTGCTGGCGGTGTCGGCGGCGCCCTTGCGGCGCATCTCGGTTTTCGGAGGGCCGAAGTTCATGCCTGAAGCAATGCCCTTCTTCGCGTCGGCCGCGGCCACGCTGGGGGTGTAGCGCAAAGCCGCGTTGGGCACCAGCAGCACCGCGCTGCGTTGCGCGGCAATGATGGTGGCGGTGGCCGTCATGCCGGGGCGCAGACTGAGGTCCGCGTTGTCGACGTCCAGGTAGGTCAGGTAGGTGACGACGTTGTCGGTGATGGTCGAGCCGAAGCCGACGCGGGTGATGCGGGCCGGAAAGTTGCGCGTCGGGTAGGCACTGACGGTGAAGGTGGCCTGCTGGCCCAGCTTGACAAGACCGACATCGGCCTCGTCGACGTAGACCCACACCCTCACCTTGGCCAGGTCTTCTGCCACGGTGAACAGCGTCACCGCCTGCAGAGAGGCCGCCACCGCGTTGCCGGGATCCACCGCGCGCGTCAGCACCATGCCGTCATCAGGCGCCACGATCGAGGACTTGGAGAGGTTGATCAGGTCGGTGGACAGCGCCGCCTTCGCGTTCTTCACACCGGCCACTGCGCTGTCGGACGCGCCGGCAGAGCGGCTGAGCGTCGCGCGTGCCGTGTCGAGTTCGGTCTTCGCGGGCACCTGCCCGCCCGAGATGCGCGCGACCTCCTCCAGGCGAGCCAGCGTGGCGCGCGCCTCGGCTTCGGTGGCAGCGCTCTGCGCCACCAGGGCCTGGGCGCCGGCCAGGGCGGCGCGCGAGCGCAAGACCTGGTCGCGCAGCTTGGCGGGGTCCAGCACCACCAGCACCTGGCCCTTCTTGACGACGTCGTTGACATCGACATTCACCTTGAGCACCGTGCCCGACAGTTCGCTGCCGATGTTGATGCTGCGCGTCGGCTGGATGGTGCCGTTGGCCGTCACGTTGAGCGTCAGGTCGCCTCGACCCACCACGGCCGTGACGTAGCTCGGCGCCGCACGGGCGGCCCGACCGGCGTACCACCACCAGAAGCCGCCCGAGGCCAGCAAGACCGCGACGACGGCGACCCACAGAACCGGTCGGCGATACCACGGTCGAGCGGCCGGTTCGCCGAGCAGGTCGGCCAGACTGCTGCCAGGCTTGGCTGGCGCAGCAACAGCGGCAGCGGGCACAGGTGCTGGCGAAGCTGGCGGAATCACCTCGGTGGCAGGGAGCGGATCGGTCATCGCATGTCGGCGCGCTGGTCGTCCTGCCAGCCGCCGCCGAGCGCCTTGAACAGTCGAACGTGGTCACCGCTGACATCGGCGCTGGCACTGGCCACGCCGTCCTGGGTGGCGAACTGGGTGCGTTGGGTTTCAAGTACCGTCTGGAAGTCGATCAGGCCGCTGCCGTAGCGCTGGCGTGCCAGCGTGGAGGCATTCCCTGCGGCGACGGCGGCCAGGCGCAGGCTGGCCAGCCGAAGCCGGTCGTCGCGCAGGGCCACGAGGGTGTCCTCCACATCCTTCAGTGCACCGAGCACCGCAGCGCGGTACTGCTGCTGCGACTGCGCCAGCGCTGCCTGCTGTGCGCGCACCTGCGCGCGCAGCGCGCCGGCATCGAAGACTGGCAGCGTGACGCTCCCCAGCAGGTTGCCAAGCACCGACGTGCCATGGGTCAGCGCACCGGTGCTCGCCGCGCTCAGGCCCAGGGTGCCGCCGATTGCGAAACTGGGCCAGCGCTGGGCCTCGGCCTGACCCACGCGGGCCAGCGCGGCGGCCACCTGGTACTCGGCGGCCCGCACGTCGGCACGCTGGCGCAGGGCCTGCGCGGGGATGCTGATGGCGAGACCCTCGCGCGCCCGCGGCACAGCGGCGTTCTCGGCCTGCAGATAGGGCCCTTCCGGCAGGGCCGCAGGCGCCAACCCTGTCAGCACCGCCAGCGCATGCTGCGTCTGCAGGATGCTGGTCTGAAGCACGGGCAACTGCGCCCGGTTCTGCTCGACCGCCGCCCGCGCCTGTTCAGCCTCCAGCGAGGTGACCAAGCCGGCTTGCTGGCGCCACAAGGTGATCTGCAGCGTTTCTTCCTGGCTGGCGAGGTTGTCGCGTGCGATCACCGAGCGCACCTGGGCTGTGCGCAGCAGGATGTAGTTCAAGGCCACCTCGGCGGCGATCTGCACCCGCACGTCCCCGAGGATTGCCTCGCTGGCATTGGCATTGGCTTCTTCTGCATTCACTGCGGCTCGCTGCGCGCCGAAGACATCGATCGCCCAGTTGGCATCGAGCCCCAGCTGGAAATTGCTGCCGGTGCTGTGGCCACCCGCCATGCCATGCTGCGCCGAGGCCGAGCTGCCGAGGGCCGGCCACAAGGAGGCTGCAGCCACATCCCGCAGGGCCTGCGCCTGGTGCAAAGCTGCCAGTGCCGCGCGGATGCTGGTGTTCGCGCGCAAGGCCTGCGTTACCAGCACAGCCAGTTGCGGGTCGTCGAAACGCTGCCACCAGGCCGCCAACGAAGCGTCATCGAGTTCGGCGGCACCAGCACCTGCCGCATCGGAGATCGACCACGCCGGCGGCACATCGACGCGGTCTGCGGGCTCGTCGAGCGGTTTCACCGCAGTGCAGGCGAGCAAGGGGCAAAGCAGCGAGAGCAGGCCAGCCCATGAAGCGAGGCGCCATCGATGGGCAAGATCCGCCATGGGATGCCTTGGGTGACCCTGGCTCAGAGCGCCAGCGCCTCCTTGGTCAGATTCCAGGCCTGCCCCAGCTTGACGCCGCGGGCGTGCGACGTGCTTTGCAGATGCTTCACACGCGCGTCGAGCCTGGCCTTGGCATCGCCGGTGGACTGGGCCCACTGGGCCTTGATCACCTCGGCCTTGGCATCGGCTTCCTGCTTCAGCGCGTCGGCCCGCTGCCGGGCACGCTGGACCAGCGCGTCGAGGCTGCGCTTCGCCGCGTCGCGTGTGGTCTCCAGCTTCGCCTTGGCCACGCCGCTGGCAGAGGCTGCTTCGGCTTCGAGCTCGGTGATTTCTGTCTTGAAGGCCGCGATGTCATGGTCGAACTGCGTCTCGGCCACTTCGGTACGGCTGCGCCGGAACACCTGGCCGCCGACCGCTTCGATGGCGGCATCGACGGGAATGACCCACTCTTCCTCGACTTCGGCGACCACCGCCACCTTGCCGGGCTGCAGCGACCTCTCCGTCTCCTCGATGAAATCGAGGCTCACACCGGCCACCCAGAAGTCGCGCATGGCGCCGGCCACCGCGCCGGTGACCGCGCCGACCACCAAACCCAGGGGCCCGCCCAGCAGGCCGATCATGCTGCCGACGGCCAGGCCGACGCCCGTGCCGACGGGGCCGGCATCCATCCCCTTCTTCAGGCTGACGACACCGTTCGCATCCCTGCCCAACACGGCGGCGGCGTAGAGCGTGATGTCGCCATCGGCGTGCAATTTGCGCAGGGCCTGCAGACCGGCATTGGCCGCAGTTTCGTTGTCGAAGATCGACACCAGCATCTTGTTCATGTCATGTTCCGTTGTGGTGGATGGAGGTTCAGCGGGACCGCCCCGGGATTCAGCCCACGGCGGTGTCGATCGATTTGCGCAGGCGGGCAGTGGCCGCGCTGACACTGGCCTCGAACTCTTTCCATCGGACCGCAGTGGCTTGCTTCAGCTCGGTCAACTTGGCTTCTGCCGACTTCAGGTCGACTTGAAGTGCAGCGATCTGCAGATCGATGCGGGCCTTGGCATCGGTGGCGGCGGTGCCCGCCTTCTTCTCGAGTTCGCTCACCCGTGCCTTGCCTTCGGCGATGTCGCGGTCTGCCGCGGCGACGAAGCGGTCGCGGCGGGCGGTGTCATCGGCGTATGTGAACGTGGGCAGCGACTTGATGGTGTCCTTGGTCGCACCGGGCATCACCAGCCGACCTGTCTGGTCCTGGATCTGCGTGACCGGAATGGCCACATCGTGGCGGCCAATGCCGATGAAGCCACCGGCGCCGACGATGACGTAGGACACCTTCTTGTCGGGCGAAATGATCAGGTCCGCCACCTTGCCGATCTTCTGGCCGGTTTCGTTGTAGATGGTCTTGCCCAGAAGGGTCTTCTTGACGCTCCAGCCCGTGGCGATCTGCGTCGACTCGATGACGCTGATGCCGACCGTGGTGCTGCCGCCCGCGACCTGCGCCGCGGCAGGTGAAGCCGCGGACACGGTGGCGGCCAGCGCCAGAGTGGCCCAGGTCAGGCGGTGTTTGTGCTTGTTCATGTTCCCGTTCCTCGTGTGTGGGTCACGCCCACCCTGTGGTGGACGCTTGCTGAGGAAGGTTGTAGGGTCCGGGCGAAGGCGCGTCTGTTCGACAGCGCACGCCGCTTTCCCTGCACCGCGGCGGCGTCTCAAGCGAGGCGCGACCACGCAGACCTATGCTCAAGCCCATGAATACTCGAATCAACGAGCTCCTGATCCAGATGGCCGCCCTCGAAGCCGAGCTGCGCAGCGCAGTGCACGATCAGGAAAGCCGCATGTTTTTTCAGCTCAATGGCAAGCGGGTCGAGTTCGAGCGCTCGGTCAGGCAGGCGCATCTCAAGCTGAAGAAGAACTTCTTTCGCTGGCTGGTGACCAACCGTCCGCAGAACCTGCTCACCGGCCCGCTGATCTACGGCATGGTGATCCCGCTGCTGATGCTCGATGCCTGTGTCAGCTTCTACCAGTGGGCGTGCTTTCCGATCTACGGCATTGCCAAGGTACGGCGAGCGGACTACCTGGTGTTCGACCGACGGCACCTGGGCTATCTGAATTTCATCGAGAAATTCCACTGCACCTATTGCGAGTACGGCAACGGGTTGATGGGCTACATGGCCGAGATCCTGGCGCGCACCGAACAGTACTTCTGCCCGATCAAGCATGCCCACAAGATCCTGGGCACGCATGCGCGCTACAACCGGTTTCTGGCCTATGGCGAAGCCGATGCCTACGAGGAAAAGCTGGAGGCGTATCGGAAGGCCCTGGGCAAGGCCGAGTGAGCCACGCCCCGGAAGCTGTCACCGGGCGACAGCCAGGGTCCGTTGAACCCGTTTGCGTTCGCTGTCGCACAGACCCCCCCGCGAGGACCGCCCATCCTGAGGTCTGCATTGCCGGCTTCGTGTCAGCACCTGCTGCCGCGTTGAAGGTGGTCCGGCATTTCCGATCGCCAGCGATCAATCTCAGAAGGACGGATTCATGGACATGACGACACACCGCGCCCGCATCACCGGCCCGATCTCCTACAAGGCGGGCAGCGGGCGCAAGCAGACGATTCCCATCGGCCCTTGTCTGGTCGAGGCGCTTGGCGGTCGCTGCATCGACATCATCTGGGGCGCGCGGGGCCAGAGCTCCGTGGCGCTGCCGGTCGAGGAGATCGAGGCGGCCCAGGACCATGGGCATCTGGTGCTGCTGGATTAGCGTTCGGCGTGCGCAGACGCGCCGAACTCGACGCTCAGGCCATCAGCACCGCTGCCCCGTCGAACCGGCCTGCCCGGAGGTCGGCCAGCGCCTCGTTCGCCTGCTTCAAGGGGTAGCAGGTGGTCTTTGTGACGATGCCCATGCTGGGCACCCGGCCGAGGAAGTCCAGCCCGTCCTGGCGGGTCAGGTTGGCCACCGACAGCAACTGACGTTCCTCCCAGAACAGGCTGTAGGGAAAGCTGGGAATGTCGCTCATGTGGATGCCGGCGCAGACCACCCGGCCACCCTTGCGCACCGCCCTCAGCGCCAGTGGCACCAGGCCACCGACGCTCGCGAACAGGATGGCGGCGTCCAGCGGGTACGGCGGTGCTTCGTCGGACCCGCCGGCCCAATGGGCGCCAATGCTGCGCGCGAACGCCTGTGTCGCCAAGTCACCTGGCCGGGTGAAGGCAAACACCCGTCGGCCCTGCCCGACGGCCACCTGGGTCAGGATGTGCGCGGCAGCGCCAAAGCCGTACAGGCCCAGCGCCTTGGCATCGCCTGCGATCACCAGGGCACGCCAGCCGATCAGCCCGGCGCACAGCAAGGGCGCGAGAGATTCGTCGCTGCCCTCCTCCCCGAGCGGAAACGCGAAGCGCGCGTCGGCCACCACCGCCGTGGCGTAACCCCCATCGCGGGTATAGCCAGTGAACAGCGGACGGTCGCACAGGTTCTCGCGCTGCATCTTGCAGAACGGGCAGACGCCGCAGGTGTGCCCCAGCCACGGGATGCCCACGCGCTGACCCATGGACAGCCCGGCGACCCCTGAGCCCATCGCATCGATGCGACCGACGATCTCATGGCCCGGGATGATCGGCGTCTGCGGGTGGGGCAATTCGGCATCGATCACATGCAGGTCGGTGCGGCAGACGCCACAGGCCGACACCTTCAGGCGAATCTCGCCCGGGCCGGGTTGCCGGTCCGGCAACTCGGTCCATTCCAGCGGGCTGCGCAAGCGCTTCAGCACCATCGCATCCATGAGCGTCGCGTGTCCTTGCCTTTCGTGCTCAGGCGGGTGCGGCAAGGTGCGCCGTTCGCACCAGCTTCTTGTTGACGAATTCCTGGATGCCGAGGCTGCCCAGTTCGCGGCCGTAGCCCGATTGCTTGATGCCGCCGAAAGGCAGCTCGGCATCGGTCCAGTCGAGGTTGTTGACGAACATCATCCCGGTGTCGACGCGGCTGGCCACGCGCTGGCCGCGGGCCTCGTCGCGCGTCCACACCGAGCCGCCAAGGCCGAAGTCGGAATCGTTGGCCAGCGCGATCGCCTCGTCCTCGGTCTTCACGCGGTAGAACGAGGCCACCGGGCCAAAGAACTCGTCGCGGTAGGCCGGGTTGTCGGGCGCGATGTCGGCAAGGATCGTCGCCTGCATGAACGAGCCTGGTCGCTCGATGCGCTGGCCGCCCATCAGCAACGTGGCACCGGCCTTCACCGCCGCGTCGACCTGTGCCAGCAGCTGAACCAGCGCGGATTCGCTGGACAGCGGGCCTTGCGTGGTCTTCGGATCCATCGGGTCGCCGGGCTTCAGCGCTTCCAGCGCCGTCCGGAACCTCGCCAGGAAGGGGTCGGCGATCCGTTCCATCACGATGAAGCGCTTGGCAGCGCAGCAGGTCTGTCCGCCGTTGTACATGCGCCCCCAGACGGCCCACGGAATGACCTTGTCCAGATCGGCGTCATCGAGCACGATGAAGGCGTCGCTGCCGCCGAGCTCCATCGACGACTTTTTGAGGTTGCGCCCGGCGCGGGCGGCAATGACGCGACCGGCCGCCCCACCACCCGTGAGCGCGACACCACGCACCCGCGAATCGTCGATGACACGATCGGACTGGTCGTGCGAGATCAGCAGGTTGGTGTAGGCACCCACCGGCGCGCCAGCGTCATGCAGCAGCTTCTCGAAGGCGACAGCACACTGCGGCACACAAGCAGCGTGCTTGACGACCAGCACATTGCCTGCCATCAGCTGCGCGCCGGCGACGCGGGCGAGTTGGTAGAACGGGAAATTCCAGGGCTCGACACAGAACAGCACGCCGAGCGGGCTGCATTCCATGTGCGCCTGGCCGACGCGCGGGTGCAGGATCGTGGGAGCGAGAAAGTCCTCTGCACTCGCGGCGTAGTAGGCCAGGATGTCGGCGCTGAACCGGACCTCGCCGCGGGCTTCTTCGATCCGCTTGCCCATCTCCATCGTGGCCAGTCGGGCAAAGTCATCGACATGCTTGTGCAGCAATCTGGCCGCCTTGTTCAGCACTGCTGCGCGTTCTGAAAATGCGATGTGCTTCCAGGTCTGGAAGCAGGCATGCGCCATGGCGAGGGCGCTGTCGAGCTGTGCGTCGGTGAGGTGCTCGAAGCTCCTCGTCAGCTTGCCGTCGTTGGGGTTGACGCTTTGATAGGCCATGTTGATCTCCTGGTGGGCGGTTCAAGGCCGTCGCCGGACCATGCGCGACACAGCGCCATGGGTCTGTCAGTTCGCGCACATACGACACCAAGACAAGTGCGTACCGTCGGTGCCAACGCGGCCGTCGTGTCGCCCCGGCTTGTGCCCTCATGAGGAGTTGCGTGATGACCACATCCGATGACGCGAAGATGAACCACTTGCTGGCTGCGCTGCCAGAGGCCGACTGGCAACGCTGGCGCCCGCAGCTCGAGGCGGTGGCCATGCCGCTCGGCCAGGTGGTGTATGAATCGGGCAGCGCGCTCAGCCACGTCTACTTTCCAACGACTGCCATCGTGTCGTTGCTCTATGTGATGGAAAGCGGCGCGTCGGCAGAGATCGCCGTCGTCGGCAACGAGGGCATCGTCGGCATCTCGCTGTTCATGGGCGGTGAGTCCACGCCGAGTCGCGCGGTGGTTCAAAGCGCGGGCCGTGGCTACCGTCTGACGGACGCGGTCATCAAGGATGAATTCACGCGGGCTCCGGTGCTGCATCTGCTGCTGCGCTACACGCAGGCCCTGATCACACAGATGTCGCAGACAGCCGTGTGCAACCGGCATCACTCCCTCGATCAGCAACTCTGTCGGTGGCTGCTGCTCAGCCTGGACCGGCTGCAGGGCAATGAACTGGTGATGACGCAGGAGCTGATCGCCAACATGCTGGGCGTGCGCCGCGAAGGCGTGACCGACGGCGCGCTCAAGCTGCAGAAGGCTGGTCTCATTCGATACGCCCGTGGTCACATCACGGTGACAGATCGCCCGGGCCTGGAGCGGCGTTGCTGCGAGTGCTATGCCGTCGTCAAGAAGGAGTACGACCGGCTGCTGCCCGACAGGATTGCCAGCTGAGCCATGAGCCCGGATTGCGACCCGAATGCCAGTGGGCACCGGGACGTAGGACGGGGATGACAGAGAACCCCGTTCAAGGCCTCCACGTCGACGCCTGCGATCTCTCGAAGATCAAGGCAGTCCAACGAACCGAGAGTGCCATGAACACAGCAGCCAAACCCACCACCGCGCCCCAGGAGAACCAACTGCTGGCAGCGCTCAGCCCCAGTGAACGGGAGCGCTGGTGGCCGCACCTGGAAACCGTCACGCTGAAGCGGGGGCAGGTGCTGTGCGAGTCGGGCGTCGACCCCGACCATGCCTACTTCCCGATCACCGCCATCGTGTCGCTGGTTTACCTGACCCTGGACGGCGAATCGACAGAGACGGCGGTCGTCGGCCGAGAAGGCATGGTGGGCATCTCGCTGTTCATGGGCGGGAGCGCAACGCCGACCGAAGCCGTGGTGCAAAGCGCCGGCCTGGCCTACAGGCTGCGGTCGCAGTTCATCAGAAGTGAGGCAAGCGCTGCCAGCCCCGTGCTGCAGGTGCTGCTGCGATACACGCTGACGATGATGGCGCAGGTGGCGCAGACCGCGGCCTGCAATCGCTTTCACTCGATCGACCAGCTGTACTGCCGCCGGCTGTTGATGGGGCTGGACCGTTCATCGAGCGACGAGCTGACGCTGACCCAGGAGCATGCCGCCAGCCTGCTGGGAGTGCGGCGTGAAGGCGTCACCGCTGCCGCGCACAAGCTGCAAGGGCGAGGCGCGATCCGCTATCGGCGCGGGCAGATCTGCGTGCTTGATCGCCAGCAACTCGAAGCAAGCACCTGCGACCACATCCCTTACCGCCAGAGCGCAGCGTCCGCGTAGCTCGCATTCCTGGCTGGCAACACGGTGACAAATCACAGACCCTGATCCGGGGCATCCCAAACCCGTGCTGAGAGCACCTGAGTGCACGCGGGCCTTTCGCGGACCGCAAAGCTCGCGTGTTCAGGACGCCGCCGCCCGCGCCCGAAGCAACCAGCGCAGCACCGTCTCGAACAGCAGATCAGGCAGCACCGGCTTGGTCAGGAAGTCGTCCATGCCGGCCTCCAGACAACGGCGGCGGTCGTCGGCGAAGGCGTTGGCGGTCAGCGCCACGATGGCTGTGGCCGCACCGCCGGGCAGCCCGCGGATGCGGCGGCAGGTCTCCAGACCGTCGATCCCTGGCAGCTGAACATCCATCAGGATCAGGTCGTAGGGCTGCAGCTCCGCTCGGCGCACCGCTTCCAGCCCGTTGCCCACGGCCTCCGCTTGGGGAAACGCCGAACTGATGAGGGCCAGCGTCACTTCGCAATTCACGGGGTCGTCGTCGACCACCAACAGGCGTGCGCCACTGAACTCCTGCGCCAGCCGCTCGTGCGCCGAGTTCGCCGCAAAGTGGAGCGGCTCCGCCACCCGGTCGTCCTTGCGCAGCCGTGCCGTGAACCAGAAGGTGCTGCCCTGGCCGGGCCGGCTGCTGGCGCCCGCATCGCCACCCATCAGTCGGGCGATCTGGCGCACGATGACCAGGCCCAGGCCCGTGCCACCGTATTTGCGGGTGTTCGAGTTGTCGGCCTGCTCGAAGGGAGTGAACAGACGAGGCAACACTTCATCGGCGATGCCGATGCCGGTGTCCTGCACATCGAAACGCAGCAGGGCACTGTCAACCGTATCCTCGACGCAAGCGGCACGCACCGTCACGCCGCCGTTGGGCGTGAACTTGATGGCATTGGCGACGTAGTTCAGCAAGGCCTGCTGCAACCGTGAGGCATCGCCGACCAAACCTTGCGGCAGCGGCGCTGTCTCGACATGCAATGTCAGTCTCGCGGCCGAGGCAGCCTGGACCAGCATGGACACGACGTTGGCGGTGATGCGCGGCACGCTCACCGGCACCTCGTCCAGAGCCAGCCGGCCCGACTCGATCTTGGACAGGTCCAGCACTGCGTTGATCAGTTCCAGCAGGTGCTGCGCCGCCAGTTCCAGTTTGGTGAGCCAGTCGGCCTGCTGCGGCGTGACCTGTGAACGCCGGATGAGGTAAGCCATGCCAGTGATGGCACCCAATGGCGTGCGGATCTCGTGGCTCATGTTGGCCAGGAAGGCGCTCTTGGCGGCGTTGGCGGTCTCGGCCCGCCGCTGGCCCGTGATGTCACGGATATTGCACTGCATCACCTGCACACCATCGCAGTCGTAGGAGGTGCTGACGAACTCGACGCTGATGAAGCTGCCGCCGCGAGTCTTCAGCGGCATGTCGTCGTAGCGCACGTGGCCCTTGTTCTGCAACTCGGCAAACATCTCCTTGCTGCGCTGGACGTCGGCAAACGCGCCCACCTCCCACAACTTCTTGCCCAGCATCTCACCGTGCGTGTAGCCCAACAAGCGCACGAGGTAGGGGTTCACATCATCGATCTGGCCCGTGCCGGCGTTGAGGATGAGGATGCCGTCCTGTGCCGCCTCGAAGAGCCGGCGGTAACGCGTTTCCGAAGTGCGCAGCGCCGATGCTGCGGTTTCTTCAGCGCCTGCCGGTGCGTCGGAAGGCAGCGGTGCGGGTGTGCTGGTTGATGTCATTGGAACTTGTAGCAACAAGCTCCTGGGCTCGTCTGTTCGTCAGCGCACACACCTGAACTTGGGCAGAGGTGAGGGTTGACTTGACTCCACGCTTCCATGAAACTTGAAATATGGAAGAGACAGCCGCCGTCACGTCCCTCGCTGCGTTGGCCCAGGGCATGCGCCTGCGGGTTTTTAGGGCGTTGATCGGCGCGGCCCCCAAGGGCATGACCCCGGGCGAGTTGTCTGCCATGCTGGATGTGCCGGGCTCCACCCTGTCCTTCCACCTCAAGGAACTGATGCATGCCGGCCTCGTGACCCAGGAGCGCGAGGGCCGCAATCTGATCTACCGGCCATCCATCGAGCAGATGAATGCCTTGCTGGACTACCTCACCGCCCATTGCTGCCAGGGCGCGGCCTGCGAGCTTGTCTCTGCTCCTGGCTGCACCACCTGCTGACCGGTGACGACTTCGAACTCCTGCTGCTGAAGGCGCGCCATGAACGACAAGATCTACAACGTGCTTTTCATCTGCACCGGCAACTCGGCCCGGTCCATCATGGCCGAGGGTCTGATGAACCACCTTGGAGGCGGGCGATTCAAGGCCTGGTCGGCAGGCAGCCACCCGAATGGCACCGTCAACCCGTTCGCACTGAAAACCCTGGCCGACTGGCATATCCCGACGGACGGTTATCGAAGCAAGAGCTGGGACGAATTCGCCCAGGCGGGCGCACCAACGCTGGACTTCGCGTTCACGGTCTGCGACAGCGCCGCCGGTGAGGTCTGCCCCGTGTGGCCGGGCCAGCCATTGACAGCGCATTGGGGTGTGCCGGACCCTGCCGCCGTTGAGGGAAGCGATGAAGAAAAGGCCAAGGCTTTCATGGACGTCGCCAACACGCTGAAGCGCCGGATCGAGCTTTTGCTGGCATCACGCATGAACGCGCTCGCCCCGATGTCGCTGCAAAGACAGATCGAGCGTATCGGCCGTCGCCAAGCAGACGAAGCGACCATCAACGTCCTGATCCTGTGCACCCACAATTCCGCACGCAGCGTGCTGGCCGAGGGCATGCTCAATGAACTCGCAGCGCGCCGAGGCCAGGCGGTCCGCGGCTACAGCGCAGGCAGCGAGCCCAGCGGACGCATCAATCCATTCGCCTTGGAGGCGTTGCAAAACGTTGGCGTCGACACGAGCGAGTTCAGGAGCAAGAGTTGGGACGAATTCAGCCGTGATGACGCCCCGCCGCTGTCGATCGTCATCACGGTGTGCGACAGCGCAGCAGCCGAGACCTGTCCCGTGTTCTTCGGGGGCTCGGGCGGCGCGCCAGTGAAGACGCACTGGGGGTATCCCGATCCTTCCAGAGCGGAGGGCGGCGACGAGGGCAAGCGCCGCGCTTTCGAGCTCACCCGGCAGGCGATCGGCTTCCGAATGCTTCAGTTGCTCGAGTTTCTGGACATCCCCGACGTTGTCAAGACTGCCGACCGCAGTTCGATCCAGGCGGTTCTGGACAACATCGGCGGGAGCTGAGAATGATCAGAATCGAGTGGCACAAGCTCTTCGCGGAGTTGCTGGGCACCGCGCTGCTGCTGGCCATCGTGATCGGCTCGGGCATCATGGCCGAACGACTGTCCGGCGGCAATGTCGCCGTGGCCCTCCTGGCCAATACGCTGGCCACGGTCGGTGGCCTTTACATCCTGATCGAGGTGTTTGGACCGGTCAGCGGTGCGCACTTCAATCCTGCGGTGAGTGCCGTGATGGCCTGGCGTGGCCAACTGGACAAGGCCACATTGCTGCCCTACATCGTCGCCCAACTCATCGGAGCGATGCTGGGGGCTTGGCTGGCCCACGCCATGTTCGACATGGCGATCCTGCAGTTCTCGACCAAGGTGCGCACTGGCACGGGCCAGTGGATCGCCGAGGCAGTGGCCACCGCCGGTCTGCTGCTCGTCATCCTGCGTGCCCCGGCGGGCCGGGCGGCGCCCATGGTCGCCGCCTACATCGGTGCGGCCTACTGGTTCACAGCTTCGACATCGTTCGCCAATCCAGCTGCTGCTTTCGGCCGCATGTTCAGCGACAGCTTCGCGGGCATTGCACCGGCGAGCGCTCCTGCTTTCATGGCCGCGCAGTTCGTCGGCGCAGCGATCGGCGTGGGCATAGACCAGGCGCTGCGTCCTGCCCGCGCCACTGCGGCGAGAGTGATCGAGTCCGGGGAAACCGGCACCGCCGGGCCCCGCTGACCCCATCTGCCGCTGATTGGGGGCGCGGGTATCCTCGCCCCTGCGGGCAGCATGAGTGGAAAGCAACATGGGCACTCCAACGGCAGTGGTGGTGGGCGTCGGCGCCGAGCGAGGCATCGGCGCTGCGGTTTGCAGGCGTTTCGCCGCCGGCGGGTTTCACGTCCTCGTCGCGGGTCATACCGAATCCAAGATCGAGCGGGTGGCCAGTCGAATCCGGGCGGAGGGTGGCAGTGCACAGCACGTCGTGGTCGACACCACCTCGGAGGTCGATGTCGAAAGGCTGTTCGACCTGGCCATCGCACCTGGCGCGGGTCGCGAGCCGGTGAACGTGGTCGTCTTCAATGCCGGCAACAACCAGGTCATCGACTTTCGATCGCTGTCGGCGGAACAGTTCGAAAGCTTCTGGCGGGTCGGCTGCTTTGGTGGCTTCCTCGTCGGGCGCGAGGCAGCACGGCGGATGGTCCCGTTGGGGCGTGGCACGGTCATCTTCACCGGCGCCTCCGGAAGCCTCCGTGGCAAGCCGGGATTCGCCCACTTCGCAGCCGCGAAGGCAGGGCTTCGCATGATTTCGCAGAGCATGGCGCGCGAGTTCGGGCCTCAAGGCTTGCATGTGGCCCATGTGCTGATCGACGGCGGTGTGAACGGCGACCGGCTGCGGAAGATGGCGCCCAGCATGGTCGAACAGCGCGGCGAAGACGGCCTGCTCGATGTCGACGCGATTGCCGAGACCTACTGGCATCTGCACCAGCAACCCAGTTCAGCGTGGGCGCAGGAGATCGATCTGCGCCCCTACAAGGAGTTTTTCTGACGCGCTGCGGCGACAGCGCGCGTGCAACCACGGACGTGATCAGGCGGGCTTCGGTTCGGCCTGACTCGTCCTGGCATGTTTTGATCACCACCCCACCACAGGAGACCCCATGAAACTGCTCAATTCCTTCGGCCCGAATCCGCGCATGGTGCGCATGTTCTTGCTCGAGAAGAACATCACACTGCCCTTTGAGAACGTTGACATCCTCGCCGGCGAAAGCCGCAAGAGCCCTTACCTCGAGAAGAACCCCGTCGGTCAAACGCCCAGCCTTCAGCTTGATGATGGACGCGTCATCGCCGAGACGGTCGTCATCTGCGAATACCTGGAGGAGCAGCACCCTGCGCCCGCGTTGATCGGTACCAACGCGCTGGAGCGAGCCGAGGCACGCCTGGCCCTGCGGCGCATGGAGCTCAACGCCACAGAGTACCTGTACAACGGCTTCCGCTTCGGCGCTGGCCTCGCATTGTTCAAGGACCGTGTGCGCTGCCTGCCGGAAGCTGCGGAAGGCCTGAATGCCAAGGGCGCGGACGGCCTGAAGCTCGCCGACTCGCTGCTCAAGGGCCAGACCTTCCTCTGCGGCAACCGCCTCACGATCGGCGATCTGGTGCTGTACTGCTGTGTGGACTTCTGCGCGTCGGCGGGCTTCAAGGTCTCCCCTGACCTCACGAACCTGCACGCCTGGCTCGAGCGCATGAACGGCCGGCCCAGTGCGACAGCGTCGCTGTCGTCCAATTGGAGCGAGATCGGCCTGCGCGGCTGAGGAGCACGCAGCCCTCCTGCACTCCCGGCGTCGTCAATGACGCTGGGGGTCATCTGATGGGCGACGGTCGAAGCGACTTCGACCAACCTTGATCTGGCGCAAGCCTCACGGCACAGCGCGATTTGATACTGCACTCAACGCACGAAATGAGCAACAGGCTGTAACGCGTTTTCGGTGGCGTCGGGCCCGCTCAGTCCCAGTGCTCGCTATCGCAGCGAAAGGAGCGGCAGTTCATGATCAAGACGATTCCCGTCACCCGGTTGCGTCTGGGCATGTTTGTCCATGACGTCAACGCATCCTGGCTGGATCACTCGTTCTGGCGATCGCGCTTCAAGCTCAGCGACGATACGGACATTCTCCGCATCAGACAAAGCGGCATCCGCGAGGTGCGGATCGACACCGACAAGGGCCTGGACGAGAGCTCCGAGCTCGCAGCGGCCGACACCCCCGCGCCGCTGGCCGTTGCCCTTCCCCTTGCCGATGCCGCGCCACCCGCACCCGTGCCCGTGGCAATGAGTGCGCCTGCGCCCACCAGCCGCCGCGCAGCGAACCGCGAGGCCGCGGTGGCCCAGGCCGCCGAGCTGTACCGTCGTTCGGTGCCGAAGATCGCCTCGATGTTCAGCCAGGCGAGGCTGGGCAAGGCCGTCGACAGCGCCGAATGCGAACCCCTCGTCGAAGAAATCTCCGACTCGGTGCTGCACAACCCCGGTGCTCTGATCAATGTCGTGCGCCTGAAGCGCCGCGACGAATACACCTACATGCATTCGGTGGCGGTTTGTGCGCTGATGCTGAGCCAGGGCCGTGAACTGGGCCTCGAGGGCGAAGAGCTGAGGCAAGCCGGCATGGCGGGCATGCTCCACGACCTGGGCAAGGCCTGCATCCCGCTGGAGATCCTCAACAAGCCAGGCAAGCTGACGGACGCCGAGTTCACCATCGTCAAGACCCACCCGGCGCGCGGCCATGCGCTGCTGAAGCAGGCAGGTTCGGCCAGCGACACGGTTCTGGACGTGTGTCTGCATCACCACGAGAAGATCGACGGCAGCGGCTATCCGCACGGCCTGTCGAGCGAGCAGATCACCCGCATTGCCAGGATGGGTGCGGTGTGCGACGTCTACGACGCCGTCACGTCCGAGCGACCCTACAAGAGCGGGTGGGACCCGGCCGAGGCGCTGCGCCACATGGCGCAGTGGAAGGGCCATTTCGACCCCTACGCGCTGCAGGCGCTGGTCAGGGCCGTGGGCATCTATCCCGTCGGCTCGCTGGTGCGCCTCGAATCGAACCAGCTGGCCGTCGTGGTCGAGCAGAACCCGGCAGCGCTGCTCTCACCAAGGGTCAATGCGTTCTACAGCCTGGCTTCGAAGGAGCGCATCGACCCGCTGGAGATCGATCTGGCCGAATACAACTGCAGCGACAAGGTGATCGGCTGGGAGTCCCCCGAGCGCTGGTCATTCGGCGATCTGAATGCGCTCTGCGGGTTGTCGCACGCGTAACCGGGCGGCCGTTGGCGGCAGATCCTTCCTTGCGCTTTAAAGTCCATCATCTCCATTGGCGGCCACAGGTGCGAGGCCGTATCGTCAGACACCAGCGCCGGATTTCTGCTTCCTGCAGGTCTTGCGAACGGTTGCGTTGAATCAATAAGAGCGAGTCCTGAGTGGCTAATTGCCAGACCACAGGATCAAGCACGTGGGAAGCTCGCGCTGCCGAGAAGGTGCGCCTTCAACAGAGGACTCGATGACCGAATTGCCACCACATTTCGCAGTTGCTCCCTTCTCTGACGAGGACACCGTACTCCCGATCGCACCGCCAGGCGAAGGCCAGACCGCAGACGCGCTGCGGCTGATGGGCCAGATCGTTCAGCAATTGCCCATTGGCGTGGCAGTCATCGATTACGAGGGTGTCTTTCGCAGCGTGAACCCCTCCTATTGCCAGATGTATGACTATCGACAGGAGGAGTTGCTGGGCCAAAGCTTCACGATGGTTTTTCCTGTGCACCAGCGCGAGCGCCTCATGGCGCTACACCGCGAGTACGTTGATGATCGACGCCGTGATCTGAGCGGCGAGTGGGAAGTGCTGAGGCGCGACGGTGCTCCGCTGAACGTCATCGCGCGTTCTGTCAAGGTGCCAGGAGCCGAGGGGCGGTGGAGTCGCCTTGTCTATGTGGTGGACATCACCGATCGACGGCGCATAGAGGCGGAGCTTCAGGCTTCGCAAAGATTCACGCGATCGGTGCTTGATGGAATGAGTGCCCATGTCTGCGTGATCGACGCCACCGGTGTCATCGTTACCGTGAACCGGGCGTGGCTCGACTTCGCAGCCGGCGACGGTGGTTCGCTGGATGACTTGCGAGAGGGTGCCAACTACCTTGGCGCTTGCGAGGTCGCTGCTTCCATGTCCACCCCCGATGCAAAGGAAGCCGCACAGTTCCTGGCGCTGCTGCGAGAGTTGCTTGCGGGGCATCGCACGCACTTCGAGCTTGAGTATCCGTGTCACTCACCCTCGGAGCAGCGCTGGTTCATGGTGCGCGCGTCGCACATCGAGGCAAGTGACCCGCCCCGTTATGTCATTGAGCGTGACAACGTCACCGCCCTGGAACTGGCCCAGCAAGCCTTGGTCATGCAAGCCACCACAGATGAATTGACCGGTGTGGCCAACAGGCGCGCCTTCTTTCAAGCGCTGGGTGTCGAGTTCGCGAAGCTGCGGCGTCACCCAGGCTCGCCCTGCAGCGTGATGGCTCTGGACCTGGATCATTTCAAGAATGTCAACGACACCTGGGGCCATGCGGCTGGCGACGCCGTGCTCAAACACTTCACACGAGTGATCAGCGGGCACACGCGAGAGGGTGATGTCTTGGGCCGCACGGGTGGGGAGGAATTCACGATGATCCTCCCGGACACCGCACTTGACGAGGCCGAGGCATTGGGTGAACGCCTTCGTCAGCAAGTCTCGCTGGAACCTTTGCAGTTCGACGGACACACGATCTCGATCACCGTCAGCATTGGAGTCGCCATGCTGACAGCTTCAGACACGAACGCGGCCGAGGCGGTGGCACGTGCCGACCGTGCGCTCTATGCAGCCAAGCATGCAGGACGCAACACGGTTCGACGCTGGAGTACCGGCGCTGACTGACCCTCTGGCACCGCAAGCCGGTGCCTTGGCGGGATTTCCGTGGGGCAAGAACCCGATGGGTCAGTCGAAGGTACCTTGAAGCGACGGGTCGAAGCCTGATTCACGGCAGGCTGCCGCCGCCCGCTTTCTGCAGCTTCGAGAGGTCGAAGCCCTGCGCGCGAAGGCGCGCTGTCAGCGCATCCCAGCTCGCCGCATCCACCTGCGGCTGGCGCGCCAGCACCCACAGGTACTCGCGCTTCGGCTCGCTCACCACGGCCAGGGTGTAGGCGGGATCGAGGTCGATCACCCAGTAGTTGCCCCAGACCATGGGCAGCCACGACAGCCAGACGGGCGCGAACCGCACCTCCAGTTTCGGCGAGCCCACGCCGCCGATGCGTCGTGCCTCGCCGAGGGCCTCGTCGGTCTTGCCGTCTGCCTGCGGGCAGCGGTTGGTCACCTGCACGCGGCCACCCGGCTGCAGCGCGTAGTCGGCGGTGGCCGGGCCGCTGCAGTCCTTCTGGAAGCGGTTGGGGAAACGCGCGATCTCGTACCAGCGGCCCATGTAGCGATCCAGGTCCACGCTGGACACGGTGGTCAGCGGGGCTGGCGTGGCGCTCTGCGCCAGTGCAGTGCCGGTGATCAGTGCGGCGGACAGGACCAGGCTCATGCCCAGGCCAGGAGCCGCCCGGACCCAGGCCGGGGACGAGGACGAGGACGAGACGGGATGCATTGGCAGTGGCGATGTCATGCTGCGATTGTCAGCGGCGAGCGCAGCCGGTTGCGTTCGCTCACGCACACACCAGTGCGGTCAATTCGGTTGAACGAACGCGCTTCTGGCATTCGCGTACCGAGCACCACACCGTTTGGTTGGCCATGCCGCGGGACGCACTGTAAGCGGGCTCCGGCAGTAGAGGCAGGACAAAAGCGCATTGGCTGGGCGGCACGTCACGGGAACCAGATCCTTCGCCAGGCGACTACGGTTTTCACGGGATGCGTGTCGGCCCGCCGTGGCTACACTGTCCGCGATGCATCCGCTGATAGAAACCCATCGCGCCGAACTGCTGGCCCTGGCCCGCAGGCGCGGCGTCACGGGCGTGCGGATATTCGGATCGATGAGCCATGGCGACGCCAGCGACAACAGCGACGTTGATCTGCTGGTGACGCTGTCCCCCGGGACAAGTGCCCTCGCCTTGGGTGGCCTGCTGCTGGATGCGCAGGAATTGCTGGGTCGCCGTGTGGATATCGTTACCGAAGCGAGCCTTCACCCGGCATTACGCGATCGCGTCATCGAAGGCGCTGTGCCGCTGTGAAGGCGGGGCCCGAGGCGGATCGGGTGCTGCTAGAGCACATGCGCGACTGCGTGGGCCGGATTCTCGAATACACCAACGCCGAACGCTCCCGCTTCGAAGCCTCGCGTCTGGTGCAAGACGCGGTCATCCGCAATTTGCAGACACTGACGGAATCCAGCCAGCGCCTGTCAGACGAAATCAAGGACACCGAGCCGCAGATCCCGTGGCGCGAACTTGTCGGGTTTCGCAACGTGATCGTGCACGGCTACCTGGGCGTTGACCTCGGCGCGGTCTGGCTGGTCGTCGAACAGGATTTGCCAGCGCTGAGCGCGGCTTTGAACCGGATGGCCACACGCCTCGGAACCGAAGGCTGATCCAAACGGCCGCTGAGCCGCAGACGCACAGGCTGTCCACGCTCCTGGGGGTCAGTTCAGTTCAGTTCCGGGGCGGTTCACATCGCGCGAAAGCATAGTATTCAGGCCAGTCCCCAACGATGCTTGTGCATCTTGGTTTCAATCGGCCCATTGAAAGAACACTCATGCGACCAGAACGCCCAACGGTCAAAGCGCTTTACCAGGACCGCGACGGGGTGCGCTACATGGTGCGCGAGGTAGAAGACATTTCCATCTTCGGTCTCGGCGATGGATATGTGGTGACGATCGCTAACGAACAGCAACTACGTCAGGAAGAGCGTGGCGAACGATTGCTCGATGTGCAGTTCGAAACGTTCTACCGGGAGAAAGGACTGGTGCCGCTCACCACTCCAACCGAAACGCCGTGATCAGATATCGCCAAGAGCGAAAGACGAACGACTTGCCCTTCCCGACCGCGCGGGGCAACTCCAGGGACTACCAGCGCAAGTGCGCCAAAGGTCGGTTTTCGGTCGGCGTCAACACGTCTAAGTCTGTGCCGGCTCGGGGCCAAAGAGTTCGGACACGGTCAACCCGGTCAGGCGGCTCGCGCTCTGCGCCAGCCACCACATCAGCGCCATCATCATCAGCATCGATGGGATCGCGATCACCGGGTAGCTCAGCAGCGTCAGGCGGCCGAGCTCCTGATTGAAAGCCTCGCTGCCCGACGGGCTGGTGACGACCCAGCGCGTCAGAAAGAAGTTGGCCACCGCCGAAAACGCGAAGGTGCCGGCCAGCAGCAGCGTGCCAGTGCGAAGCCGGGCCTCGAATTCGGCCTCGCTGCGGCGTTCGGCCAGGCGCTGGCGGATGCGTTCCACGTCGAAGAGCGAGGCGTCAAACACCAGGGCGTGGATGAGCGGCCGGCGTGTCCAGGCCGAGCCCGCCACCACCAGGCCGATGAGCGCCGAGATCGAGGCCTCCTTGACTGCCAGCCACTGCGTGTCGATCTGCAGCAGCGCGATGCCGCCGGTCATCAGCGTGCTGACCGCGCCGATGACGGCCAGCCAGTTGACCTTGCGCCGGCGCATGCCGTCCCACAGACCCCAGCCAATGGGAAAGGCCAGCGCCAGCACCAGCGCGCCGACGCGGCCGAGCGAGTCGTCGCTGCTGAGCTGCATCAGCACCAGCGAGGGCACGACGATGGTGACCGCGATCTCGAGAAAGGGGTTCGGCTTGGCCGCGACGGCGCGGGGCACGGGCGGCGTTGTGTCGGGTGTCGTCACGGTGTCTCGTCCGGGCTTGAGGCGGGGGCGCCGGCGCGGATTGTGGCGTAACCGGATGTCACCGAATCACTGGCGATGGGCTGAATCTCCAGCGAACCGCTCTCACCGTCGAATTCCCGAGATCAGGAAATCTACAGGGAATGTTCTACGTCTTTAAGACGCCTGCCGGCGCAGACTCACATTGTTAAAGGTCCGCCTTAGACGCTTTGCTGCCGGTGGCGATTCTCTGGTCGGGCGGGCGGCTGAACAACTGCATCCGGAGGCCGCGAACGCCCAGTGTTCGCCAGCAGACAGACCAGTTTCCTTTTTGCGCGCACCTTGAACGGTCACTTGGGGTATGCCGGTCAACGCTTATTGCAGCGCCCTGTACCGCTCGTTGACAACCCTGAGCAAATTCGCTGAAGACTTTCTTTTGGAGCGCTTGCCGTCCATGAAACCCAAAGCCAATCAACTGCTCGGTGCACTCGAGGCGGACTGCATGCAGCGGCTCGAGGGAGAACTGGAAACCGTCGACGTGAAACTGAAACACGTCATCTGCGAAGCAGGATCAGACCTCGATCACGCCTATTTCCCACAGGGCGCCGTGCTGTCCTTGCTGACCCTGATGGAAGATGGCACAGCCATCGAAACCGCAAACATCGGCCGTGAAGGCGCGTTTGGCATCTTCGCGGCCATGTACAGCCGGGTCTCTTTCAACAGATGCCTCGTGCAACTCGAGGGCCCGATGGTTCGATGCCCGATCGCGGCCATTGAAAGAGAGTTTGCGAGGAGCGCCAACGTGCGCAATCTGTTCGTCAGCTATTCAGAGACCTTGCTCTCCCAAGTCCAGCAGACTGGAGTTACCCCTATTCCGCAGACGGTTACGTGCTGAGGTTCTCAGCCTTTTCGATGTGATCGGGCGCAGGGTTGTCCACCGGCGGCGTGGCGCCCGCCACGCAATCGCCGACGGTGGGCAACT
>Ga0214921_10002804_pt1 | contig 27624 bp, 27 predicted proteins | sample LL1505_MetaG_FD_177992 | JGI IMG/M metagenome (GOLD analysis project Ga0214921, IMG submission 177992) | Freshwater microbial communities from Lake Lanier, Atlanta, Georgia, United States - LL-1505 | ecosystem: Environmental > Aquatic > Freshwater > Lake | place: USA: Georgia | collected... | reverse complement strand
AATGCGCCAAAATGACTGAAAAAGAAGCAAATCTTAGTAAGAATTTTATGGATCAAATTTCTCCTAAAACTCAATTTAAAAAAAATAAAATAAATGGAGTAAAAAAAATTATTGCTGTTTCAAGTGGCAAAGGTGGTGTTGGAAAATCAACAATTGCTGTTAACCTTGCAATCGCTCTTAAGAATTTAAAATATAACGTTGGTATTTTAGATGCAGATATTTACGGTCCGTCTATTCCCAAAATGATAGGGATTTTAAAAAAACCAAAAAGCGAGGATGGTGTAAATTTAATTCCAATAAAAAAATTTGATCTTCAATGTATGTCGATTGGATTTATGGTGTCTGAAGAAACTCCCATGATCTGGAGGGGCCCCATGGTTGCCAGCACTATAAAAACTTTTGCTAATAAAGTTTTATGGGATAATGTTGATTTTTTAATTATTGATATGCCTCCTGGAACCGGAGATGCTCTTTTAACTTTTTCTCAAGAAATAGATATCGATGGAGCAGTTATCATTACAACTCCTCAAGATATTGCAATCATTGATGTAAAAAGAGGAATTGAAATGTTTAAAAGAACGAATGTTAAAATATTAGGGATTATTGAAAACATGACAAGCTTTACATCAGATGATGGTATTGAACACTTTATATTTGGGAAAGATGGCGGAAAAAATATAGCAGATAAATTTAATATTGAACTTTTAGGACAAATACCAATTAATATTAATCTTAGAAAAAACTCAGATGAAGGATCGCCTTTTGTAGATCAATTTAAAGATCATAAAGTATCAAAACTATTCTTAGAAATTGCAAATAAAATTACAAAAATAATTAAGTAACTATAAGATTTTTTTTATCTATTACTTCCATCAATTCGTTCCACTCTCTTTTACTAAGTCCAGAATCTTCATATCCGACTTTATTTCCATTGATCATAGATTTTACAATTTTTAATCCTTTTGATGATAAATGAGCAGCTCCAACTCTATAATCTAAAAATGCTGCATGAGTGATCGGGACCCATTTTTTAACTGTATCAAGCATCTTCTCAGCATAAACTCTAATCTCATACTGTGCATGACTATCTCCTCTTAAAAATAAAAAATTCATCAGATTTAAAAGATCAGTTTTCCAATACCACTGAGTATATGAGTTTAATGTTAAATTCATTCTTGCAAGTTCACGTGCTAGTCCAGATTTATTTTCATCAATAATTGTTCCATCGAATCTTTCATTCAACATTTTTTCATAATTGTCATAAGTTCTCACCGCATCATCTTTTAAAATTTTAAGAACGTCATCGGCTTGTTGACCTGTGATTAATTCACCTCGACCTTGTCGATTCTTAGTTGACTGCGCTGATAATTGTTCTTTTGCTGGAATATAAAACTCTTTATCTAATATAGAGTATCTTGCTGAGTACTCATTTACATTGGCCGTTCTATGTCTAATCCACTGTCTTGCTATAAAAATTGGAAGCTTTACGTGATATTTGATCTCACACATTTCAAATGGAGTGCTATGCCAATGCCTCATTAAATATCTTATTAGACCTTCATCCGTTGAAACTTTTTTAGTTCCTTTTCCATAAGAAACTCTTGCGGATTGTACAATTGAACTGTCATCACCCATATAATCTATGACTCTTATAAATCCATGATCAAGAACTGGGATTGCCTCATAAAGAACCTTTTCAAGTTCAGGAGAGGTTACTCTTTTTGTAGAGTTGCTTTGCGATTGTTGTTCTTGGATTTCTTTTTTTTGTTCAGAAGTCAGTTCCATTGTCTGCGAAATCTCTAGGTTTTAAATATATCTTTAATTTAGCGATTCAAAGTCTTATATTATTAATGTTGGTTTTCCAACTATGACGATAAACGAGATTCGTAATAAACATTGAGGACCAGGGGGCGGTACCCTGCACCTCCACCAATTTCAACTTATGGGGGTGAAATAGAATCGACTAATGTCTAAAGGCTTTTCTTTCGTCCGGTATAGTACCACCGTAAAGGACTAAAATATAAACGCAAATGAACAATTTGCTCTCGCTGCCTAATTAATTTATTAATTAGATAAGCACGGTCCGGGGCACCGGGTAACAGAACGCCCCACTTGTTTTTAAGTTTGCTAATGAAGTCTACTAATAATAATTTTAATTTAATAAGATTGTTTGCTGCATTACAGGTTGCAATAGTACATTCTGCTGGATACTTAAATATAGACATCCAATATCTAAAATTTTTGGATCTATTTCCAGGAGTTCCAATATTCTTTTTTATTAGCGGTTTTTTAATTATAAAATCTTTTAAAAAAAATAAAAATAATAAATTAAAAAATTTTTTTTATAATAGAATTTTAAGAATATATCCTGGTCTATTTTTTTGCTTTATTCTGACTATTGCTTCAATACTATTTAGTGAGTATTTAAAAAATGTAGATATAAATTATTATCAATTATTTATATGGCTAATAACTCAACTAAGCGTCTTTCAATTTTATAATCCTGATTTTTTTAGAAATTATGGTGTGGGAGTTGTAAATGGAAGCTTATGGACAATATCTGTTGAAATACAATTCTATTTATTAACATTTTTTATTTATCTACTTCTAAATAAATATAAAAAAATTCTAATAGTTGTATTTAGTATATGCATATTTCTAAATATTCAAAATGCTGTCTTTAACGAAAAAATAACATTTTTTTCGAAATTATTTAATGTCTCATTTCTTCCATGGATTTATATGTTCTTATGGGGATGCTATTTAGAAAGTAACGAAAGTCTCCAAAAAAAATTAAAGAATTATAATATATTTATAATAATAACTATTCTTATAATACTTAATTACTACTCTTATCAATTAGATATTTTTCGAGGGAAAACTAATGCTTTAAACCCAATTGAATTTTTTTTACTTAGCATTGTGATTTTTAAAATAGCCTATTTAAAAATAAAAATTCCTGAAAATTTTTTTAATAAAAATGATATTTCTTATGGTGTTTACTTGTATCATATGCCAATCGTAAATTTTTTACTTTATAAGAATATAACGCAATCATATTTATCTCTTGCTCTATGCATTGTTCTAACATTGTTATTTGCAATAATTTCTTGGAAAGTAATCGAAAAGCCTTTTTTAAGTTTAAAAAAAACATCTCTTATAAAATAAAAATTAATGTATTATGTTGAGATAAGAGCTAATATTTTATAAAAAAACAATGAAGAAAATAGAAATATACACAACAAATTATTGTCCATTTTGCGTAAAAGCCAAATCATTATTAAATAGAAAAAAAATTAAATTTTCTGAAATTGATGTATCTAATGATGAAGTTTTAAGGGAAAAAATGTCTGCTATGGCAAATGGTGCCAGATCGGTTCCTCAGATATTTGCTGACAATGTTCATATTGGTGATTGTGATAAAATTCATAAATTAGACCAAGAAAAAAAATTAGATAAATTACTAGGTCTTGAGTAAATAGCTTAATGATTGTATCGCTTTCTATAGCTTTTTTTGCTGGCTTAATAAGTTTTGTATCTCCTTGTGTGCTACCTCTAATTCCTGGCTATGTTTCGTTTATTTGTGGAACTACGCTTAATGAACTAGATTTAAAATCTAAGAATTTTATTTTAAAAAAATCTTTATCTTTCTCCCTTGGTTTTTCATTAGTTTTTATTTCTCTTGGAGCAACCGCTACTTTTATTGGAAGTTTTTTACTACATAATTCTCAAATTTTATCAACTATTTCTGGTTTGGTAATTATTTTTTTTAGTTTTTATTTATTAGAATTAATAAAAATTAATTTTTTAAATAAAAATTTCGGTAATTATAATATAAAATTCTCTAACAATATTTTATTCCCATTTATAGTTGGGATAGGCTTTGGATTTGGCTGGACTCCTTGCATTGGTCCCATTCTTGGTTCAATTTTAGCTTACGCATCAATGGAAAATTCTATTTATAGAGGCATATTGCTACTGAGTCTTTACTCCTTGGGGCTTGCAATACCTTTTGTTATTTCAAGTTTAGTTATAAAAAAATTTTTAATATTCTCAAAAAAAAGTAAATCTTATTTAAATAAAATAAAAAAAATCTCTGGAGCTATACTATTGATAACTGGTATTTTAATTGTGATTGGAAAACTTCAAATTATTGGCTTTTATTTAATTCAATTCTTCCCCTTTTTACAAAAATTAGGATAGCTCTAGTTAAGCATCTGAATAACTCTAATAGGCTTTCCTTCTTTAAAAGCTTGTAAATTCTCAAACATTTGATAATAAAAAATTTCATAATTTTCTTTAGTTACATAGCCTAAATGTGGCAATAAAAGCGCATTAGGCAAGAATCTTAATTTATGATTTTCTGGTAAAGGTTCAATGTCATAAACATCAAGGCCCGCTCCTGCTATAATATTTTTCTCTAAGGCCTCAACTAAATCAAATTCATTTACTATAAGCCCTCTTGAAGTATTGATTAAAAAAGCAGTATCTTTCATTAATTCTAAATCTTTTTTTGTAATAAGATTTTTAGTTCTGTCACTTAAAACTGTATGAATTGTAATAAAATCAGATTTTTCTAATAATTCTTCTTTAGTTACAGCTAATACCTGATTATCTTTTGCAACAGACAGTTTGAGATTTTCACTCCAAGCAATAACATTCATTCCAAATGCTAGGGCTACTTTTGAAACATGAGATCCTATTTTTCCAAGACCTATAATTCCTAAAGTTTTTCCTCTAAGTTCATGTCCCAATGTTGTTTGCCAATAACCCTGGTACATATTCTCAGCTTCTTCTCTTAAATTCCTTGCAAGCCCTAAAATTAATGCCCATGTTAATTCTGCCGTTGAACTATTGCTTGAATCTGTGCCACAAACTAAAATTTTTTTTTCTTTAGCTGTTAAAAAATCTATAGATTTATTTCGCATACCGCTTGTAATTATAAGCTTTAAATTCTTTAGATTTGAAATAATTTTTTTAGTAATTGGAGTACGTTCTCTCATGATCAAAAGAACTTCAAAATCTTTTAATTGTTCTATTGCGCCATCTTCATTTTCAAATGGTTGATTAAATACTTGAAAATCAAAATCTTTTTTTAATTTTTCAAAATTTCCAAGAATTAATGAAACGTTCTGGTAATCGTCTAATATTGCAACTTTCATCTTAATCTTTATGCTAATTTTTTGGAAGAAAGATAAATACCTGTAATAATTATAATTGCACCAATAATATGAAAGTTCATTAATTTTTCATTTAATAAAAATATTGCCATAAAGGAACTAAATACTGGCATTAGATGTAAAAAAATTCCGGCTTTATTAGGTCCGACAATAACAACTGCTTTATTCCACAATACATAAGAACCTATTCCAGCAAAAAAAACAACATAACTAGTGATTAAAATTACTGGAATATTAAATTTAATTACTTGATTATTGTTGAATTCAAATAAAAATTGTGGAAATAAAAAAAATAAACCGACAGAAACAATTACTGTCATAAAACTTAAATATTTCAATCGTGTTTTGTGAGTTTTAAGCATTGTTGAATAGATTGCCCATGACAACATTGCAACTAACAACCAAAGGTCACCTTTATTAACATTTAGATTAATTAGTTTAGTAAAATCTAATCTTGTGACAATTATTGTAACTCCCGTTATAGATAATATAAGACCTAAAATTTGACTAAAATTTATTTTTTCAGTTTTAAAAATAAAAGAAATAAAAACAATTAATATTGGTATTATTGAAATCATTAATGCACCATTAAGCACTTGTGTAAAATTTAAAGAATAATATACCACAGAATTAAATACGCTAATGCTAGTGATAGACATTAATAATATAGGATAAAATTTTTTTTTTATAACTTTAAGATTCTTTAATATATCAGCGAATGTAAAAGGAATTAAAATAATCAAAACTATTAACCATCTAAAAAAATTTAGAGTTAAAGGTGGAACTTCATAAAGCGCTGCAAATTTACCAACAATAAAATTTCCTGACCAAAAAAAGGCACAAAGTGTAAGCATTAAATATGCTTTAAAATTATCATTCATTTTATTTAAATTTTATTGGTAATCTTGTAATAAGCGATGCCTATTAACTCATGCAATATAATGTTCCAGTTACTTAGGCCTTTAGAGATATCAAAGTTTATCCAAAACATTAGACTAGTGCCTGTTTTATAATCAACGCTAATAGGTTCTAAAATTAAACCTTGTTTTTTAAATGTAAAAAAAGATCTTGGCATATGATTTGCAGAGGTAATTAATCCCCATGTTCCTTTGTAGTTAGCAATAATATCTTTTGAGTACTTAATATTTTCAAATGTATTTCTGGATTGATTTTCAAAGATTAAGTTATCAATTTTAACGCCCTGATCTAAAAAGAACTTCTTGGCCATATCTGACTCACTCCAACCTTGAGGTTTTAATTCTCCTGAAAATCCAGAAAACAATATTAAAATTCTTGGATTTTTTTTATACATTTCTAAAGCTTTAGTTAATCTTTCTGCAGAACTATTTAGGGAAACTTCATTTCTTTCTTTTGATTCCAATCCAGAATTAAAACTTCCTCCTAATACAATTACTCCTGTAAATTGCTGAACTGGATATTTAGAAGTCTGAATATAGTCTTCCATCTTACTAAGTAAAAAATTACTTAGGGGACTATATCCAAAGAATAAGAATGAAATTAAAAATAACTTAGAAAAGAAAATAACTAATTTTTTTGATTGTATAAAAAAAATTATAAATAATTGTATTAATACAATTAAAGACAATATGTAAAGCGGATTAATTAAAAAATTTAAAATTTTTGATAAATAAAATTCCATAAATTATTTTTATTAAATAAAATCTTCGTTATATAATTTAGAACTTAAAACAATTCCAAAGCCTACCATGTTAGTAAGCATGGCGGTTCCTCCATATGATAATATTGGCAATGGAACGCCTACGACGGGCAAGAGACCTGTTACCATTCCTAGATTTATTGCAATATATAAGAAAAAATTAAATGCAAATGCATAGCAAAATATTTTTGAAAAATTATTCTTACTCTGGTCTCCAATTAAAGTTACTCGCTTAATTATTAAAAAAAATAACCACAACAATAATAAAGAACCAACTAATCCAAATTCTTCTGCAAAATGAGAAAATACAAAGTCAGTATGGTTTTCAGGAACAAAATCTAATGAACTTTGAGATCCTCTTAAATACCCTTTGCCAAAAATTCCACCTGATCCTATCCCAATTTTAGCTTGGATAACCTGATAATTTGCTCCCAAAGGATCTCTTTCTGTATTAAAAAAATTAACAACTCTTTGTTTTTGATAAGGCTTCATCGCAGCAAAAATAAAGGGGAGACTTAAAATAACAATTATAAATCCAGATATAAATATTTTTCGATTTAAACCGACGATCCATAAAGTTCCTAGTGCTGCACCTAGAATTAATACTGCAGTTCCAAGATCTGGCTGTCTTAAAACTAATAAAAATGGAATTAAAATTAAAATTGCTGAAATCAGTAATGAAAATAATTTATTAGTATTTTCAACTTTTACTAAATTATAAAATTTTGCAAGAACTAATATAATCGTAAGCTTTGCAACTTCTGAAGGTTGGACGTGGAAGAAACCAAAATCAAGCCAACGTTGCGCACCTTTAGCGGTAACCCCAATAAATTTTAAAACTATTAAAAGAAATAATATTAAAAAATAAAAATGATATGCATATCGATACCAAAAATTTACATGTGTAAAAGCAACTACAATTAAAACTAAAAATGCAAATATAAATCTGACTAAATGTTTTAAATAAATAGTTCCTTGCCCTTTGTCTATTGAATACAAACATAAAATACTTATTAATCCTAAAACTAAAATCATATTAATCAGACTTCTGTCTAATTTTTGAAATTTTTCAATTAACAAGAAAATTTTAGATACTTTTACTGTTTCACGCATTAGATATTCTCTTTTTAAATAAAAAATCGAACATGCTACTAGCAATTGGAGCAGCAATTCTTGATCCTGGTCCAGCATGCTCCGCCACTACTGCCACGGCATACTTGGGTTCTTCTACAGGACCAAATCCTGCAAAAAGAGAATGGTCTCTGTATTTGTACTCTCTAGCATTTGGATTTGCATTATCTTCTCTGTCTTTAATGGTTAATTTGGTAACTTGAGAAGTTCCTGTTTTTCCAGCAAATTTTAATTTACCATTTAATCTCGAACCATACGAAGTGCCTCCTGGTTCATTTGTTGCTGCCACTAAAGCTTCATTAATTATTTTTATATTTTCCGTATCAAAATCCATACGACTTAATTTAGATTTTTCGTCAAGGTAAAAAGTCGGATTTACTACATATCCTCCATTTGCGAATTGTGCCATTGATTTACATATTTGCATCGGGGTCGCTAATATGTAACCTTGTCCTATTCCTGTAATTAAAGTTTCTCCAAGTAACCAGGGTTTTCCCAAAACATTTTTTTTCCATTTTGTGTCTGGCACTAAACCTTTTCTCTCTTCATCAAAATCTTTTAGAATTGTTTGACCAAAATTAAATTTTCTTATTGTTTCTGCCAATCTATCTACTCCTAATAATCTTGCTACTTCATAAAAATAAATATCGCATGATTTTTTTATCGCGTCTTTTAAGTTAATTCTTCCGTGGCCACCATCTTTCCAACAATAAAATTCTTGACCATATAGTTCAATTTTCCCAGGACAAAAATGAGTATAATCTTGATCAACGATTTTATTTTCTAGGGCAGCTAGCGCTATAATTGGCTTTACTACCGATCCTGGAGGATATTGACCTGATAAAAATTTATTAATTAATGGTTTTCTTTCATTTTTTAACAATTCATTAAATTCTGGCTGACTTATACCAAAAGCAAATTTATTGGTGTCAAATGAAGGTGTTGAAACACAAGCTAAAACTTCTCCAGTTTTAATGTCCATAGCAATTGCAGATCCAGCATATCGTCCTAATTTTTGATAAGTTAATTTTTGAAGCTCAAGATCAAGAGAAGTTTTTAAAGCATTTCCACTTACTCCATCAACAAACTCAACTGTTCTAACAGCTCTTCCTGCCGCATTCACTTCAAAACGAGTAAAGCCTGGTGTGCCAATAAGCTCTCTGTTTAATATTTTTTCGATTCCAAGTTTTCCAATTTTAATCCCTGGTGTTCTAAAAAGATCATCTTTTTGATTTTGCAAATCGTTTTCATTGGGAACTCCAACATAACCTAATACATGAGCAAATTCATATGGGTAATTATAATGTCTTTCCATTGAAATAAATGGTTGAACACCATTTAAAATGAAAAGATTACTATTTATTTTTGAAAACTCTGCCCATGTTAAATTTTTATTAATTACATATGGTTGAAATTTTCTAAGTTTTATAAAATCTGTTTTTGTTTTTTCAATCGTTTCATTGTCTAGTCTTAGAAATTTGTTTAGTGTTGTAAGTACAAGTTCAAGATCTGTAACGTCTCCTTTAATTAGAGCAATTCTATAAAGTTGACGGTTTTCAGCTATCTTATTATTAAAACGATCTAATATTAATCCTCTCTCTGCTGCTATTTTCCATTCCTTAAAACGATTACGATCGGATAAAATTGAGTATTTATTTTTTTGAAACACCTGTAGCCACAAAAGTCTAAGACCAATTAAGCCAAAAAAAGTATATTTGGCGGTAGTTAAAATTGCTTTTCTTCTATTAATTATACTTATTTTAGTTTGATAACCTTCAGTTGGTCTATGCTTAAAAAACTTCATAAAAATATAGACAATATAACACCAAAAATGCTAAATCGTCTCACTTTTTTGGAGGAAAGCAAATATTAAAATAGAAGTTAAAAATGATAATTTAGAGCAAGCTCTTAGAGCTCTTAAAAAAAAATTACAAAGAGAAGGCGTTTTCCGCTTACTTAAAATTAAAAGTCACTTTGAAAAACCCTCAGAACGAAAAAAAAGAGAGAAAGACGAAAATACTAGAAGAGTTAAAAAATTTAAGAAACTTAAAGCACGTTACTAAATCTTATAGTAAAAAAATAGCCATAGAGAACAAAACAAGTATTATAGCAAATGATACATAGATTGTTAATTTTTTAAAACTAGACCAAGTTTCTTTTTGAGAATTGATATCCATCAAATTACTATCCTTGTCGTGCCTTAAATTTTGGATTTTTTTTATTGATAACGTAAAGCTTACCTCTTCTTCTTACAACTTTACAATTTATATCTCTTTTTTTAAGAGATTTTAATGAGCTAACAACTTTCATAACAACCTTAAATATATATTAAAATACATTTTGTAAAGAAAAGTTAACGATTATTTTTTAAAAAATTCTTTATATAATCACTCAACTTAATTTTAGCAGCTAATCTTATAATCCTATTATTCAAATTCATCTTTGTTGAGGCAGATGCAAACCTCTCGCCTTTTCTCATTGGCAAATACCTAATTTTGCTTTTAAACATTCTTGCAAGTTCAATAATACTATAGGACCGCCTACTTGCTATAGAGTAATGTTTACATTTATTTTCACTCCATGCAAAAATGCACGCTTTTACTGTATCGGACACATGAGTAAATCTTCTAGTTTGCGTTCCAGGTCTTACTACTGGTAATTTTTTGAAATTTTTAAAATGATTTTCAAATATACCGACAACTGTTGCCATATCACCTTTGCAAATTTGTCTTTCTCCATACACATTATAAAAGTAGATAACTTCATATCGAAAGTTAAACCATCTCTTTAAATTCTCTAACAATTCTAAGTTTTTAGCTTTTGAAAAAGCATATGGGGATAAATTCATGTCTTTACCGCTATTTCCTAAACTTGCAGAAGTCGCAGAATAAATTAATCGAATTTTATTCTTTAAAGCAAAATTGAATACATTGGAACTTCCTTCAATATTTGAATTAAAGCACTCATTTATTTTTCTAAAACTTTGATAGATTCTTGCAAATTCACCAAAATGAAAAATGCTATGAATTTTACCAACATAATTTCTAAGTAAACTTTCAATATTTTTAGTGTTTCCTTTTAAATATTTAATTCTTTTATTTTTAATATGATTTTTGGATAAACCTGATGAGTAGTTATCAATGCTTAAAATCTTGAATTTTTTAAATTCTAAAAGTTCAGAGATTAAATTAGATCCTATGAACCCCGACCCTCCTGTAACAACTAATATATTTTTCATTAAAAATTAAGAAGGATTTATAAAGCCTGGCAACGACCTACTCTTCCGTGCCTTAAGACAAAGTACCATTGGCGCTAAAGGGCTTAACTGCCGAGTTCGGAATGGGATCGGGTGTTACTCCTTTGCAATAATCACCAGGCAAGTTTTTATATATAAATGATTTAATTTTGTAAACATTATTAAAAAATAAAAAAAATTTTTTTTATAAATAGAATATAATAATAATTAATTTCTTGTTAATCACAGTTAATGCCTAATTGTTCATAAATTCATGCTTTTCTTATGTAAAATCACTAAAAATAATTAGATGATAAGTTAACCAAGTAAAGTAGATAAATTTGAATATCGTGTTATAAGTAAAAAAAAATCGCGGGGTGGAGCAGTCTGGTAGCTCGTCAGGCTCATAACCTGAAGGTCCTTGGTTCAAATCCAAGCCCCGCAACCAAATTTATTAAAATATTTTTTCTTAAAAGATTCAAGTTATATGAATAAAATAAAATCGATTAGTCTAATATTTCCAGTTTATAAAGATGCACATACTGTTAAATTAATGATTAATAAAAGTTTAAAAGTTTTAAATAAAATAAATAAAAAATTTGAAATAATTATTGTCGATGATTGTTGTCCCCAAAAGTCTGGAAAAATTGCCTTATATATTTCTAAAAAAATAAACAAAATAAAAGTTCTATTTCATAAAGAGAACAAAGGATATGGAGCCGCATTAAAAACTGGTTTAAAAAATTCCAAAAACGAGTGGATTTTTATGATTGATGGTGACAACGAATATGATGTAAATGAAATTTTCAAACTAATTAAGGAGTCCGAAAATAATGATTTAATAATTACTTACAGATATAAAAAAAAATATAATTTATATAGAAAAATAATATCGTGGTCTTATAATATGATTCTTAGAACTATTTTTAAAATTAATTATAAAGACATTTCCTCTGGATCAAGATTAGTTAATAAAAAATTAATAAATAAAGTTAAAATTGATACTAACGGTCCTTTTTTTGGGGCAGAGCTGGTAATAAAATCAAAGTATCAAAACTACAGAATTAAAGAAGTGGGAATAAATACAAGCCTTAGAAAATTTGGTCAAGGATCAGTTGTCAGTATTAGAAACATTATTTTAACATTAAAAGAGATAATTGTGCTATTTATAAAAATCCGTTTAAAAAACAAAAATTCAATAAAATATCTTAATTAATAGTAAAGCCTTGTTCGAAAAAAAAAAAATAACATCTTTTGATCAAAACTGTTCTTTAGAAATTTTTATTAAAAATTCTGACAAATATAAAGAATTAGAAGATGACAGCAGATCTGTTCAAAACTTAATAACCATGGGTTCATGCTATTCTTATGTTGCGGCGAGTTTTAAAGAAAAATCACTTTCAATTAATGTTAAAAATTTTAATAGAATTTTATTTTTTGATAAAGAAAAAAAAATTATTACTGTAGAGGCGGGAATGAAAATATTTGAACTATTAAATTTCACATTAAAACATAATTTATGGATTCCTCAAATTCCTGGACATCCTTTTGTTTCAATTGGTGGGGCTGTCGCTTCTAATGTCCATGGAAAATCATGTGCCTTTTATGGAACAATAAAAAATTCTGTAAAAAATATAAAATTATTTCATAAATATCATGGATGGTTAAATCTTAATTCTGAAGAAAATAAGGATATATTTGATCTAACTATTGGTGGCTTGGGTCTCACTGGCACTATAATTTCAGTAACATTTATACTTCAGGAATTAAATGGTCTAAATTTTTTAACAACTGTCAAAAGTGTTAATTCAATATCACAAACTGTCGATTTTCTAGAATCATCAGATGAAAAAAATCTAACTTATTCTTGGAATACAATAGATTCAAATTTAGATCTTAATTCTTTTGGTAAAGGTTTAATTTTTGAAAATAAAATTGACGAAAAAAATAATTTGAACTCTTATAAAAAAATAAAATTTATTAATAAAAAAAGAATATTTCCTATTAATTTATGGAATAATATAACTATTAAATCCTTTAATTATCTCTTTTTTATTTATCACAATTACATAAGAAAAAATTTATATAAAGATAATTTCTCTAATGTTGTTTTTCCATTTTATAATAAAGAAATATATTTTTCACTATTTGGACATAAAGGTTTTATAGAAAGTCAAATTTTAATCTCTAAAGAAAAAATTCATGAATTTCTAGAAGAATTTAAAAGAAATATTGATATCCACAAACCTTCTATAACAATCTTTTCTTTAAAAAAAATCAGTGGAAAGCAAAAATATTTAAGATTTGAGGATAATAAAATTTGCCTCACTTTTGATATGGTGAGTAATAAAAAAAATACTCATTTTCTTAATGAGATATACAAGTTATATATTAAATATAATGTTCTGCCATCTATAATAAAAGACTCCAATCTAGATAAGGAAACATTTAATCGATGTTATAAAGAAGCAGATATTTTTAGAGAAAAACTTAAAAAATTTGACCCAAAACGCCTATATAGATCAGAGTTGTCTGACAAATTAAATATATGAAATATATTATTTTAGGAGCTTCTTCTGGTTTGGGTAGAGAGCTTGCTTACTCATTAGCAAAAAAAAATAATAATCTTGTAATAATTTCAAGAGACGAGAGAGATCTAAAGGCTATTAAGGAAGATTTAGAAATTCAATTTAAAATAACTGTTCAATCTTTTGAACTAGATTTATCGTCACTTGAAAAAATTCAAAATTTTTTTAATTCAAATCCTATCATTATTGATGAAATAGATGGAATATTAATGCCTATAGGTATGATAATAAAAGATGATAAAATTATAAATAATTTTGAAAACACTAATTCAATAATTCAAGCTAATTTAGGATCTGTAATATATTTTGTATCCAAGTTTTACCCAGCTTTTGTTAAAAAAAATAAAGGAACCATCGTAGGATTTGGTAGCATTGCAGAAATGTTCGGAAGAGACAAAAATGTAGTATATTCATCTGCAAAAAGAGGATTGAGTTCTTTTTTTGAAAGTTTGGCTATTAGTTCTTTATCAACAAAATTGAATATTCAATTTTATATAGTTGGTTACATGAATACTAATTTATCTTATGGTAAAAATATATTACTGGCTAAAGGCTCAGCCAAAGAATTGGCAAAGATTGTTTGTAACAATTTTAATAATAATTATAAAAAAATATATTATCCGTATTGGTGGATATTCATAAATATTCTTTTTAAAATAACTCCTTTTTTTTTACTAAGGTATCTTTATAAATTTATTAAAAAAAACTAATAAATGAAAAATCCATTATCTCTCTTGATAATCATCACAATACTTACAAGATTATTTTGCATTTATATTTTTAAAGCTACGGAAATATCAAATGAATGGGGGGTCATGGTCTCTATAATTGAAAAAAATCACATAATAGGATTTAGGGAAATCGACGGAGAAGTGATGCCGAGTGTATTTATGCCACCACTATACCCAATATTTCTCTATTTAATTAAGATATTTTTTAATAATTTAGATTATTATTTATTAACAATCCAATTTATACAATTATTATTTTCTATAGCTTCCACTGTATACATAATAAAAATTCTATCAGAGTTCTTTTCTACTAAAGTTACATACATAGGCGGATATATTTTTTCTTTATTTCCTCTTAATATTTATGCCGTATCACAAATATCTTCTATTACTATGCAAATTTTTTTAACAACAATATATTTTTACACATTTCTCCAATTGCTAAAGAGCAATTCAAAGAAAAATATCATTTTATTGTCATTATCTTCTGCGCTTTTAATACTTTTAAGAGGTGAATTTTTTATATTTTATATTTATAGCTTAATATTTTTTATTTTTGAAAAAAAAATAAAAATATTTATCTTAATTTTTTCAATTACGACTTTGCTAATTTCTCCTTATCTAATCAGAAATTATAGTATATTCGAAACTGTAACTATAACAAAATCATCAGGCTTTAATTTGTTTAAAGGAAACAATCCAACATCTAATGTAGAAGGATCGCCGATGTTAAATTTGGATGATATTAATAAACTTTCAAAGGAAACATATGAAAAAGCTATAAAAATAAAAAAACAACCAAAATATGATTTGATGATCGACAATTTATATAAGGAAGAGGCATTAAATTTTATTAAAAACGATCCAGTAAGATACATTAAATTATACATTGCTAAATTATTTTCTTTTATTTTTTTAGATTTAAATTCCACATATCCAAATTATTATAATTTTTTTCACATTGTTCCTAAAATATTAATATCGATATCTACCCTAATGGGCATATTTTTTATTATTAATAAAAGAAATCTGTTAAATTTTTTTTCGCTATACTATTTATTAAACGCTTTAATATTTTCAATATTTTTTATATTGCCAAGGTATAGTTTAGCTTTATTACCAGTTCAAATAATATTAAGTTGTGCTTTTATAGATAAAATAAATAAAAGAATATAAAATAATTATTTAAAATACTTTTGTTTTCTAGATAAAAAAAAATAACAAATTAAATAAAAAAATAATAAACTAAAAAAATAAATTTTGCACATTGCACCATTTTTATAAATAAAAGCTAAAGGACTTATAAAAAAAATATAAAATAAATTAACTACTATTGAAGTTAAATAATTAGATTTAATCCTATTATTAATTTTATTATTAATAAAAATAAATAGCAGCATATGCAAATGTTCGCTATCAGGTTTCATAGGTGAGTTTTTTTTTAAAAAAATTTTTCTAAAAAAAGAAAAAAAAACTTCAAAAAAAATATAAAACAATAAGCAAGCAAATAGGAAAGGTGAGATACCTATTTTTAATTGATATTTATTAATTTCAATAATAATTAAAGATAAATTGATACCCAAAAAGTAAGCCCCGCCGTCTCCTAAAAAAATCCTACTCTTAGGAAAATTAAAAAATAAAAAAACGAAACCTAGTATAAGCGATAAAAGTATAAAATTTTTTAAATAATTTAAATCACCAATCTTACAAATTAATAAATATAAAATTGTTAATATAATTAAATATTGAATTATTAACAGGCCATTAAAACCATCTATAAAATTCGAGCCATTAACTATAAATAATATACAGAAACAAACAAATAAAACCGAGAATACATTATTATAATTAATTATATTATCTAAAAATTTTATCTGAGTATAAGAAATTTTAATTTCAAATAAATAAATAATAAAGAAACTAATGATAAACATAAATAATAGTCTCAATTCAGGCTTAAAGTTTATTTTAAAATCATCAAGGAAACCTATTAGAAAAAAAAGAGTGCCTAACAAAATAACAGAATATGAAAAATTATTGATATTTTCAAAAAAAGATAAATACAATACGGTGATTAATAAAATTACAATTCCTCCACTTCTGGGAGTCGAAATATTGTGAAAAGCTTGAGGTTTTAAAAAATCTTTATCCAAAAGTAATTTATAGAGAAAAAAATTTTTTTTTACTAAAATATAGTTGGCAAATATACCTAAAATTATAAAAAAAAAAATATTATCTAAAGCCATATTTTTTAAGTGAATTAATTGAAATAAAAAAAATTGAAAGAAAATTATGAAAAATATTCATTTTATTTAAATTTTTATTTATAAACCACAATGAAAACAAAACAGACAATCTGTTGCTTTGCAAAGAATTCTTTCTTATTAAATAATATGCATATACGTTAGGACATTTGTAAGCATGTACTTTTTTTAAAATTTGACACTTAAAAAAATAATCTTCCGAAAATCTTAAATTTTTAAAATAAATATTATTTATTATTTTTTTTTTTAAAATTATTCCGCAAGTATTAATTGATGAATTGTGTATAAATTTTTCATAATTATAATTATTTGGTACTGTAATTTTTTTTATTTTATTATCTTTTATTATTTTGTAGTCCGTATAAGTGAAATCATAATTATTTTTAGTCATAAATTGAATTTGTTTTTTTAATTTATTTTTGCTCCAAAAATCGTCTGAATCTAAAAATGCTATAAATTTAGATTTTGAAATTTTTAATCCTAGATTTCTACTGAATGCTTGACCTTTATTAATTCTATTCCTGTAAAATAAAAAATTTTTTTTTTTTTTTAGTTTTTTATATAAATTTTCAAGAACTTCCGTTGTTCCATCGGTTGAAGCATCATCAATAACAATTAGTCTCCAATTCTTATAAGTTTGATCAAAAACAGACTTAATAGTATTTAAAATAAATTTTTTGGAATTATAAGTCGGTATAATTATATCTACATCAAAATTTTTTTTCATTTTTTAAAGCTATGATTTAAATTCTAATAAATTTAAAATTTTTATTGTTAAAAATCAGTAATATAATACAACTCTTGTTATCAAATATATGAAAATTTTCTCTTTAAAAAATAAAAATTCAAGATTGCAAGTATTAGAAGTTTTGTTTTATTTGTTTCCGTTAATAATGTTAATGTCTAGCGGCTATATTACATTCTACATTTCAATATTAACGATCTATTCATTATATGTTTTTTTTTATAAAAAAATTAAAATAAATTTTATTCTATTAGATTATTTGATTTTTTTATTTTTTATTATTTCAATAATTGCATCTTTGATTAACATTAAAGTAATTGGAAATTTTATATTTTTTAAATCTATATTTGATTTAAGATTTGCACTTTTTTTTTTTGTTATTCGAAATCTTATAAATTCTAGATTTATAAATATTAAATTTTTTTTTATTTCATCACTAATTTGCTCAATATTCTTATCTTTGAACATATTTTCACAACATATTATTGGTTTTGATGCATTTGGACACGAACCATTCGATGGAAGATATAATGGATTATTTGAAAGCGAAGCCATTGCTGGGAGTTACATACAGAAATTCTTTTTAGTTTCTATTTTGTCAATTTTATTATTAAAGATTAAAAAAAAAACTAAATTTATTTTAACTATTATTGCAACAAATATTCTGGGCCTAGGTGTGTTGCTAAGCTTAGATAGAATGCCTTTCATAATCTACTTATTTAGTATTATCGTGCTAATAGCTCTATTAAAAAATTTTAGATTAAAATTTTTAATAAGTCTCATTCTAATTATATTTATATTTCAATTTTCTTTTAACAATTATCAACCTGTTAAAAATAGATACATGTCTCTTTCAAATGAATTTCAGCTTGCAAAAATTAAAAATATATTTTCATTTTATAATAAAAAAGAAGAGTTATCTGCAAAAATAAATGAAAACGAAGATTATAACTTATCAGGAGATTATCTAAAAATCTATGTTGCGGCCTACAAAGTATTTATGGAAAATTTTTTTATTGGATCGGGGGTAAAATCATTTGGATTTGAATGTAATAAATTAAAAGAGAATAATAAAAAAAATATAACGTGCTCAACTCATCCGCATAATATTTACATGGAAATATTAGTTAACCAAGGAATTATAGGTATATTAATATTTATAATTTTTTTGTTTTCTTTAATAAAAAATAACTATTTAGAAGAATTATTTTCTAAAAATTCTAGTGAAGAAAAATTATTAATTGTCTTTTTTTTCACAATATTAATAAGTGAATTATTACCGTTTAGATCTTACGGTAGTATTTTTCAAACAGTCAATGGCAGCATATTTTGGTTTTTTCTAGCATTGATAAGTTCTAAACCTTTTATGAAAAAAAACTAAGATTGACAAAGTATCTTGTGCAAACTTTCTAAAAAATCATTTCTTTGTGGTAATTTGTTTTTTTTTAACTGATTAAAAATAAATTGATTATTTTTTTTTATATAATTTATAATTCTAATTAATTGCGAAACATCTCTATTTACTGAAAAAATACCAGAACGATTTTGAATTATGTATTTTATATCGTTAAAAATTATTACTGGTCTCATTCTAGACAAAGCTTCATCAATTACTTTTGGGTGTGCTTCAGTATACGACGGTAGAATAAAAATATTTGCAGAATCATAAATATTAATCAATCGTTTTTCACTCTCGGTGAAATTAATTATTTTTATTCTATCATCCGTTATATTAATCATGTCTCCGTTACCTACTAAAGTTAATTTAATATTACTTGGTAGTTTAGAAAAAATATTTAATAAAGAATGTATTCCTTTTTCAATTTTAAATCTTCCTACATACAGAATTTTAATAGTATTATTTATAAAATAATTTCTTCTAATTTTTTTTTTCCAATTTAAATTTAATTCTGAAGGGTATAAAATATGACATTTTTTGTTATATAACCTTTTATGACAAGTAATGACCTGACTATATTTTGTAATATATTTAAACATAAAGTCATAAATCCAAATATATTTTTTACCAAGAATACTTTCATATTCTTCATATCCATTACTTCTTAAATATAAATAAAATTTGCAATCAAAAAAAAATTTAAATAAAAAAAATATAATAAAATTAAATGGAGTAATTGAAATTATTAGTATTTTTTTCTTCTTTGGGAAACTAAATAAAAATATAATAAAATAAAAAATTCTTGTTAATCTTAAATTAATGATTTTTAAAACTTTTTGTAATTTAAATGGTTTTTGAAAGGCGCTATATCTTGAAATAATAATTAAATAATATTTATATGATAAATAATTAATAGTAGATTGAATATCTTTATTCTCACAAAAATAATCTTTATTATTACCATAAATTTTATCATTAACAATTATATATAAAAATTTTTTCATGAAAAATTTTTTTTTAGTTTTTGAAAAATAAAATTAGGAATTAATAAAAAAATGATAAGTTTAACTTTTATTTTTACAGAGCATATTTGCTGAATCTTTTTTACTGATAAAATATATTTTTTATTTAAGATATTTAATATAATTTGCATATAAAGAATTTTTTGTCTTACACTGTATATTAAGTGATTATCGAAAGACTTCTGTTTTTTAATCCAAAATTTTAATTCCTTTATATGCATTTGATAATTTTTATTAGAAAAATTTTCTTCATGAATTCTATAAATTGATAATGGGCGCTGAATACGAACAAAATGGTAATACTTGCTAAGTTTTGTAAAAAAATCAAAATCTCCAATAATGTTATATTTTACATTAAAAAAATTTTTATTTTTAAAATAAGTATCTTTTTTAATAAGAACAGTCCCAATTGCTAAGAAATAATTTTTTAATAGTTTTTCATAAATTATTCCTTCGGGTAATTCATATTTACAAGCAATTCTCTTTAAGCCAGTAACTTGATTTAAAATTAGATAATTGGAATATACTAAGTTAATTTTCTTATTCTTAATTTTTTTAATCTGAGAACTAAGCTTATCTTTGAGCCAAATGTCGTCAGTATCTAAAAAGGCAATAAACTTTCCTCTAGTTTTTTTAAGTGCAAGATTCCTGGCCTGATATAAAGATGTATGTTTTTTGGCGTAGTAATATTTTAATCTTTTATCTTTAAAGCTTTTATATATATAAGCACTATTATCATGGGATTGGTTGTCCCAAAAAATAACTTCAAAATTGCTATAAGTCTGTAGTAAAACACTTTGTACTGCTTCAGCAAGATAAGTTTCTCCGTTGTAACAATTCATAATTACACTAACTAATGGATAATTATTATAATTAATTCGCATTGTAATATTTAATAGTTTTTGCAAGACCTGTTAAAAATTTAATCTTTGGTTTCCAACTCAGAATTCTTCTTGCTTTACTTATATCCGGATAAATTTTCATCTGCTCTTCTTCTCTTAGTTTAATTTTACCAAATTTAGGATTTCCTGATTTATAATAACTTAAAATTCTCTGAATAATATTTTTTATTTTCAAAGGTTTTCCAAAGCCTATATTAAAAATTTCTCCTTTTGCTTTTGGATTTTCTAAAATTAAAAAAATAGCATCTATTAAATCATTTATATATAAAAAATCTCGAAACTGCCTTCCATGCGAACATGGAAAATCTATGTTGCTTTTACAGGAATTTATTACAACTGGTATAAATCTGTTTAAGTCCTGATACGGACCATACACTTGGTAAAGTCTTACTATTGTAACTGGAAATTTTTTTTTCTTATATAAATTTAATAAATATTTAGAAGATAAAAATTTCGCTCTACCATAAACTGATTTTGGTTCACATTTAAAATTCTCTTTTTGTGGGGATTTTACAAGTCCGTATTCCATGCTGCTTCCGACTTGAATAAATCTTTCTATTTTATTTTTTAAAAAAAAATTAGAAATATTTTTACAACCCAAATAGTGGCTTTTATATGTTTTTATTTTATTAGAATGATCAACATAACCAGCTAAATTAACAACATATTGAAAATTTTCTTTTATTTTTTTATTAATAGAATTTTTATTGGATATATCTGCAATTATATATTTTACTCTTTTTAGATATCTTTTTTTTAAGGGAGTATTTTTTGATAAAGAACTAACTTGAAATCCTCTTATTAAGGCTTCTTTTGCTAAATGATAACCGATAAATCCCGTTCCTCCTAAAATTAAAATTTTTTTCTTCAAAGTATAATTTTTTTCTCTTTTATTTTTTTATTTATAGAAATTAAATCTCTCATATTATCAATGCACTGCCAAAAACCATTGTGACGATAAGCAGATAATTGTTTTAATTTTGTGACTTTTTCTAAAGGTTCTCGCTCTAAGTATGTTTTGTCATTTTTAATAAAACTTAAAAACTTTTCAGAAACTACAAAAAAGCCTCCATTGATCCATCCTTCGTCCATTCTAGATTTTTCTTTAAAATAACTTACAGAGTTACCCTTTAGTTTAAGCGCTCCAAATCTAGCTGGCGGCCTTACGGCTGTTACCGTTACTAATTTTTTATTCTTATTATGAAATTTTAATAATTTCGTAATATTAACATCTGACAAGCCATCTCCATAGGTCAAAAAAAAGCTTCCTCCCTCAAGATACTTTGTTAATCTTTTTAATCTACCGCCCGTCATGGTGTTCTTGCCAGTATCAACTAAATTAATCTTCCAATTAAATTTTTTATTTTTAAAATAATTCTTAATAACATTTCCTTTATAACCAAGAGCAATATAAAATTCGTTAAAACCAAACTTTGAATAATGCTTCATTATATGAACTAATATTGGCACTCCTTTTATTCTAATCATTGGCTTTGGGATAAATTTTGTATACTCTGAGATGCGCGTTCCAAAACCACCAGCTAATATTACAACTTTCATTTTATAGCTCTTTTATTTAAAATATTTTGATAAAACTCAATCTGACTTGAGGTTAATTTGTAAGCTTGTTTTGAATTCAAATAAAAATTTTTATACCAGTTAGCTACTAAAGAAATATTTTCTTTAAATGTTAATATAGATTTCCATTTAAGATTTTTTTTTGCTTTTTGACTATTTAATTTCAATAATGAAGATTCTTTAAAGATTTTATTATTATTTTTATATAATTTCCAAGAAACATTTTGCCAATATTTTTTCATTAATTTAATCACTGAAACGACTTTATAATTTTGATTATTTGCAGGCCCAAAATTAAAAGCTTCGCCATGTAAACTTGGATTTTTATTTAAATTTATAGCTAAAGTTATATATCCATAAATCGCCTCTAAAACATGCTGCCATGGTCTTGTTGAATTAGGACTTCTAATTAAAACTTTCTTTTTTTTGGACCAAGATCTCACGCAGTCCGGTATTAACCTATTAGATGACCAATCCCCTCCACCAATAACATTGCCTGCTCTTGCAGTTGCAATAAGGACTTTGTTTTTTTTATGAGAAAAGAAAGAACTTATATAAGATCTAATAGCAATATCTGCCGACGCTTTAGATGCGCTATAAGGATCCTTTCCACCAAGCCTATCATTTTCATGATATCCTCTTTTAATTTCTAAATTTTCGTAACACTTATCGCTTGTAATAATAACTGCTACACACTTTTTTTTTAACTGTCTTAAAGATTCTAATATATTCACAGTTCCAATTGCATTAGTTGACCATGTTTTTATAGGATCTTCATAAGCCGTTTTCACTATTGATTGCGCTGCTAAATGGAAGACAAAATCTGGTTGATATTTTCTAATAAATCTTTTTAAGACTTTCAAATTTCTTATATCTAAATTTTTACTTAAAATTTTCTTATTTAAATTTAACAATTTATAGTGATTTAGAGACGAGGGAAAATTGTTGGAAATGCCTACAACTCTTGCCCCTAAAATATTCAACCACATTGTAAGCCAAGAACCTTTAAACCCGGTATGTCCAGTAATCAATACTTTTTTATTTTTAAAATTTCTTATTAATATTGACTGCATATATTAATTTTTGATTAAAAAGCATTGATTTAAAGCATGTTTAAAAAAAAAATGTTTTTTTTTATTCTTAAAATACTCATTCCAAGCTCTTGTTTCTCCTGGAAAAACACTAGAATTATAAACATTACTAACTATTATCCCTCCTTTAACTAAACGTGGATAAAAAAATTTTAAAGCTTCTAATGTTGGTTTGTATAGACACAAATCAATATGCACAAAAGAAAAATTTTTATTTTTTACTTCTTTAAACCTATTGGGTATCCATCCTTTGTAACATTTTACAAAATTAAATTTTTTAAGGACATTATTTTTGACAAAAAATTCATCTGATGCAAATTGTTGCTTTATTCTATTTTTATCTTTTCTAAAAAAGAAATCTCCATCTTTGGGCAAGCCAGAAGAAAGACCTTCAAAACTATCAAAAATATGAAAGGCAATTTTTCTTTTTTTTATTAATTCTGCAATTATATAAGAGGAATGACCCCGCCAACAACCACACTCTGCAAAATCATATATTTTATTTTTTTTTAAAATATATTTTATTAATTGAGTCAGAGAATAAAATCTAACCTTAGTAAGAAAGTCATCATAAATATTTTTTGATTTTTTAAATCCTTCTATATTAATTTTCCAATCTTTATCATTTTCTTTTATTGGAATAAAATGTTGAGAGTTAATTCTGCAAGTGTTTGGATTATATTTTGTTAGCTCATAACCTAAAAATTTCAGAATTATTTTAATAAAAAATTTCATTCAATTTATTTAATATTAAATCATAAATAAGATTGTCTTAACAAAGGGGTTCAGAATATTATTTTTTAAAGAAAGTTCTTTAAGCTGACTTAGGCTAACCCATTTATAATTTTGACCATAAATTCTTTTATCGTATGGATTATTAATTTTCACAATTACATTTAAATTTGATTTTTTCCAAAATCTTGCTCCTTCTTCATTGTGGGCAGCGGAATAAATTAATTTAGCTCCTTTTAATTGAATAACAATATCATAAAATCTAGGAAGCTTTCCCCCATGCGCTCTATTCATGTTTGATTGTGTTGCCTGAAATGATGGAGATATTTTTATATCCCCATCATCTCCGGCTTCTGTTTTTGCATCCACCAAGAACTCAACTCCATTATCTTTTGTAACTCTGCAAATAAAAGCCAGAACTCCACCGTGTTTTTGATTGAGAATTGGTTGTGTCCAGGAAATTACCTCTCTATTTTTAGCTCCACTGACTTTTACTCCTGTTACTGTAAAAAATTGCCCAGATTTATGATTTAAATTCTTATATTTGTCAAAATGCCAGTCCTTACATTCATTAATATTAATAAGCCTTGCTTTAATTTTGCTCTTTTTTAAAAGTTTTTTCCTCCAAGATAAAATCTCACTAATATCTTCTTTTTCTTTATTTTCATATTTCAAAAGATCCTCTCTTAATTTTATTAAATTTTTTATATTATTTTTGTAATGCATATAATTAATTCTTCTTAAAAATATATTAATAATTATTGATTAATTTTATAACCTTATCTACTTGGCGCATGGTTAGTTGTGGGTACATGGGCAGAGAAAATATTTGTTTAGAAATTGACTCTGTAATAGGTAAATCATTTTTTTTATAACCTAAATATTTATAACCTTTCATTAAATGTATAGGAAAAGGATAAGAAATATTACAGAAAACTCCATTCTTTTTTAAATACTGCATAATAGAATCTCTTTTTTTATGTCTCACAACATAAACATAAAAAGAATGGTAACAATCTTTATTTTCTCTCGGTAATATTAAATCTGCATTTTTAATCTCATTATTATATCTAAGAGCTATTTTTCTTCTTTTCTTTATTGATTCATCTAAATAACTAATTTTTAAATTAATTATTGCAGCCTGAACTTCGTCTAATCTAGAATTGATTCCATGCATATCTGAGTAATAAAGTTTTGACATTCCATATTTTCTTATTTTTTTGCATTTTTCATAATATTTTTTTTTGTTAGTAACGATCATGCCTCCATCTCCATAAGCACCAAGATTTTTGGTAGGATAAAATGAAAAAGCGCTCATTGCACCAAAAGAACCACTTGGTCTCCCCATGTATAAAGCGCCCGTGGATTGTGCGCAGTCTTCAATAATTTTAATATTATATTTTTTTGAAATTTTTATTAATGACTTGTAATCTGCGGACTGACCATACAAATTAACAGCGATAATAGCTTTTGTTTTTTTGTTAATTTTTTTTTCAATCTTTTCACAATCAATTAAAAAATCATATTCATTAATATCAACAAATACTGGCTTAGCATTAGAGCTAACAATAGCGCTCACCGTGGGGACTGCTGTATTAGAGGTGGTAATTATTTCATCACCTCTTTTTATGTCCAAAGCCATTAAAATTATTTGTAAAGCATCAGTACCGCTATTTACACCAACGCCATATTGATTGGATGTATACTGAGAAAATTTTTTTTCTAAATTAAGAACTTCGTTACCAAGTATCAATTGTCCAGATTTAAAAACTTTATCAACTGACTTTAGTATTTTTGATCTTATTTTTTTATATTCTTCTTGATAACTCCAAACATCAATTCTGTTTAAATTATTTTTCAATTTATTACCTAATTTTTTATATTTTATATTTCTTATAATAAAAATTAATAAAGATTTTAATATTACAATTTTATGTTAAATTAACTCTTTCAATTTATCTTCTTGTAAACAATAATCAATTATTATGAAATTTCTTTTAATAACAAACAATGACGCTGATGGAGTGGGTCAACCGGCTATAAACTTAAATAATAATTTAAAAAAAAAAGGTTACAACAGCAAAGTTTTAGTACTTCATAAATTTACAAAATCTAAAGATATAGAACAAATAAAAAGATCATTAGTTCTGCGTATCTTCTTATTTATTTTAAATTTTTTAAAAAAAAATTTTTCCGAACTATTTGGATTTGGCTATTCAACAATAAACTATAATTCAATTGTGAAACATGTAGATGATGCGGATGTAATAATTATTTTTACTTTTTATAAAATTTTATCAAATGAAATGCTTAATATAATCTTGAGCAAGAAAAAGATTGTCTACTTTAGACCGCTAGATATAGAAATGGCTGCTGGAGGTTGTCATTTTAATGAAGAATGTGAAAAATATAAGAAAGATTGCGATCATTGTCATAAACTTAATTTTTTTAATATTTCAAATATTACTAAAAGGCATTTAAAAGAAAAAAAAATTATTTTTGAAAAATTTAAACCAAGAGTATTTGTTCAGAATAATTACGTTAAAAATGTTTTTAAAAAATCTAATATTTTCAAAAATCTTAATACACATGTTCTGTACATAGGAGCAAATCCTAATAGAAAAGTATTTTATACCAAACAATTTTCAAGAAAAACACTTGGAATAGATCAAAATGAAAAAATAATATTATTTGGCTGCTTTAATTTGAATTCATATATTAAAGGCGGTCATCTACTAAAAGAAGCGTTAAAGATTCTAAAATCAAAACTCATAAAAAATAATCAAAGATCTTATTTAAATAGAATAAGATTGATAACAATTGGTAATTTAAATAATTTTAAATTGGATGTCCCGGAAATAAAATGGACTCATTTAGGGCTTGTAAATTCTGATAAAAAACTAAATTTGATCTACAGAGCATCAGATGTATTGGTCTGTCCATCCTTGTATTGTTTTGGTCCACACATAGTAACAGAAGCGTTACTTAATGATTTACCTGTTGTTGGTTTTGATTTGGGTGTGGCTCAGGACTCTGTGATTAATGGAGTTAATGGCTATTTAGTTCCTCTTTATAATTCTCAAATTTTTGCAGAATCTATTTTTAAAACTTTAAACAAAAAAAAAATTATAAATAATGATAAAATTATACAAATAAAAAAATACTGTAGTTCTGAATATGAAACCAATAGCGTAATAAAATTTTCAAAAGCAGATTTAATGAAATCTCAAGAGTAATTTGAAAAAAATGACCCTATTTATAATTTAATAACAAGTTCAGTTGATCTTTAATTTTTTTTCTGTGGAAATTTTGAAATGAAATTTTTTTATAATCTCTAGCAATTACATT
>Ga0214921_10002803_pt1 | contig 27639 bp, 30 predicted proteins | sample LL1505_MetaG_FD_177992 | JGI IMG/M metagenome (GOLD analysis project Ga0214921, IMG submission 177992) | Freshwater microbial communities from Lake Lanier, Atlanta, Georgia, United States - LL-1505 | ecosystem: Environmental > Aquatic > Freshwater > Lake | place: USA: Georgia | collected... | reverse complement strand
GTGTAAAGCCATCAGGAACAGTGTCCCAATTGGTCGGGGTATCTTCAGGAATGCATGCTTGGCATTCTCCATATTACATTCGTACAGTTCGTGGTTCAAAAGGAGATCCAATTTCTACCTTTCTTAAAGAAGTCGGCATTCCTGTAGAAGATGATGTAATGAAGCCAGCAGATACATACGTATTTTCATTTCCTGTAAAGGCACCAGAAGGTGCAATTGTTAGAAATGATTTAACTGCTATTGAGCACCTAAACATTTGGTTAGTTTATCAACGTGCATGGTGTGAGCACAAGCCTTCAATTACAGTTTCTGTAAAGGAAGACGAATGGATGGAAGTAGGATCTTGGGTATACAAGCATTTTGATGAGGTCTCTGGTATTTCATTCCTTCCTCATTCAGATCACTCATATAAGCAAGCGCCATATCAAGAAGTTACAAAAGAAGAGTATGATGAATTAGTTTCTAAGATGCCAGAAAACATTCGCTGGGAAGATTTATCATTCTATGAGACAGAAGATGGAACTTCTACAAATGCTACGCTTGCCTGTAGCTCAGATGGAAATTGTGAGCTTGTAGATATTTCTTCTTAATGGTAGAATTATAGTATTCGGTTAACACCGAAAATTCATGGGCATCCCGCCCACGAGGAGATGACAAAATGGCTAAAATTGATAAAGCCGATTTAAACAAGGATGGAACGGTAACAATGACAGAACAAATCTTAGCAGCGCTTGGAACATATGCTCGTGCATTTCTTTCAGCAGCAATTGCTTTGTACATGACTGGAAATACAAGTCCAAAGGACCTTCTAATGGGTGGATTCGCAGCAGTAGCACCAGTAATTTTGAAGGCTTTAAGTCCAAGTAATAAAGAATTTGGATTTACTAACAAGTAATTTAATAATTACAGTTAGGATAACTCCTGTGCTAAAATAAGCATAGGAGTTTTCCTATTTAGGAGTACTAGCAAATGGCAGGACAAAAGAATTTCGAAGTGGATCAAAATGCCACTTTTACATTTATTGTTGAATATAAAGACAATAATGGATTGCCCATTGACTTAACAGGCTCATCAGCAAAAATGCAAGTGCGTGATACAAAAGGCGGAACCAAATTAGCATTTAGTCTAACGTCTCCATCAGGTGGAATTGTAATATCACCTACCCTTGGTAAATTAACAATTAAAATGACTCCTACACAAACTAATAAGCTGTTCTATCCAAAATCATCTTATGACATTATGTTAACAGATTCAAATGCAAACAAAATTAAATTGATAGAAGGATTTTTAACACTTAGTAGATCGGTAACATTATAATGACAGAAACAATTATTGTAACCGTTCCAAATAATGAAGTCATAGTACAAACCCCTGGTCCTCAAGGACAAAGGGGAAGAGGAATCATTAATGGCAATGGTGCGCCAGCAGATAACCTTGGTCTTGAAGGAGATTTTTATTATGATAAAGATACAACAAGACTTACTGGCCCAAAACTTTTAGACGGCAGCTGGGCTGGAGCTTATAGTTACATTTTACAAAATGCTTCATTTTTTGAATATTCTTGGACATTATTGCAGTTAACAGGTCCAGTAGACGGAATGTATTCTCTAGTTATAAACCATAATTTAGGATATAACCCAGGCGTAACAGTAAAAACAGTTGCAGGAGATATTTTAGAAGTCGGAATAGCCTATAACACTAATAAAAAACTAACAATTGAGATGGCTCAGCCTTTTGCTGGAATAGCCTATCTGTCATAGGAGATAAAATGAAAAAAACATTTGTAATTAATTTAGATTTAAATCAAAATCAATTGTTAAATGCAAGAATTCAAAATTTATCTTCTGCTCCTGCTTTTCCAGTAGAAGGCCAAGTTTATTATAACAGCTCAAGTAGCGATAAATCCCTTTATTTTTGGAATGGAACTAGTTGGATTAGTTCTGGTTCATCTAATGATTCTGTATTAAATGTTTTATATGTTTCTAAAAGCGGCAGCGATGCAAATAACGGAACAAGTTTAGGTAAAGCAAAATTAACAATTAAAGCAGCTTTACAAGTTGCAACTGCTGGCACAACAGTTTATGTAAAAAGCGGAACATATTATGAAAATAATCCAGTTACAGTTCCAACAAATGTTTCTTTAATAGGAGACAACTTTAGAACAACTGCCGTTAGACCAAATAATGCTACACAAGATATTTTTTATGTTAACAATGGAAATTACATTTCAGGACTTTCATTTAAAGGACATTTATCACCATCAGCAGCAATTGCATTTAACCCAGATGGCTCCGCTGGAAATATTGTTTCAAGTCCTTATGTAAATAATTGTTCTTCAAGTACTACCACTGGTACGGGAATGAGAGTTGATGGATCTGTAGTCGGCGGCGGTAAATCAATGCTTGCCGCTCAGTATACTCAATTCAATCAAGGCGGAAAAGGTATTCATATTTTAAATCAAGGTTATGCTCAGCTTATTAGCATATATACAATTTGCTGTGATGTTGGAATACTTTGTGAAAGTGGAGGATTTTGTTCTCTAATTGGCTCTGATTCTAGTTTTGGTAATTTTGGATTAAAAGCAACAGGAGTAAGCCCACAATTATATTCGGGAGTTTCGCCACAAATAAATACTACCGAAAATGTAGTTACTTTATCTGGATTATCTCAAACACCTTTTGTTAATAATACTGTAACTTTTGATAATGGAGCAAACTACTACACAGTAAAAGGAGTTACTCCAATTTCTAGTGGCAGCTCTACTATTACATTAGTTGAAAGATTAAAAACTTCAGTATCATCAGGAACAACTGCAAGATTTTATCAACCAAGTAGAATTACAGCTGCAGGACATACTTTTGAATATAGTGGAAGCGGAACTAATGTTATTACTTCACTTCCTCAAAATGGTGGAATTCCTAATCAGGCAACTGAAGTTGTTCAAGAATTAGGGGGTCAAGTTTATTATACAAGTACTGATCAGTTAGGTGATTTTAGAATTGGTTCAGATTTGGTTATTAATAGAGGAACTGGTACTATTACAGGAGTTACTTTTGATAAAAGTTTATTTGCAGTAATGACCCCATACATATTGGCAATAGAGGGATAAAAGGAGAATATCATGGCAGAAACACTTAATATATTTAAAACAGTTACAGCAGAATTAACAACAACTTCTACAACCCTATACACTGCTCCTACAGGATACACTTCTATTATTTTAATGGCTCAAGTAAGCAATACAAGTGCTTCTACTAAAACAATAACTTTTTCACATTTTAAAGGATCTACTACTACTGAATTATTAAAAGATTTTTCTATTCCCGCAAATGATGCAGTTTCTGCTACTACGGGAAAGCTTGTTTTAGAATCTGGGAGTGCAGTAAAAGCTTTAGCAAGTACTAATAGCTCAGTAAAAGTAGTATTGAGCATTCTGGAGACTTTAAATGGCTGAACTTAAATCAGGTAAAGTTAAAAAAACTCCCCCAACTGAGGTAAATCCAGATAGATATAATTATATTAGTTTACCAGAAACAGAACCAGATTTAGGGGTTCCTGCTGGCTCAGATTATGTATTAACTTCATCTACACAAGGCGGCAGAAACTGGGTTCCTTTAACACAATTATCAGATCAGCTTAAAGGCAATCTTACTGGAATAGATACTTTAACCACTATTGATACTGCAGATATAAATGTATGGAAAACTCTTAAATATACAATTCAAATATCTTTTGCAGGTGAGACTCACTCCTTGGAAGCAAATTTAACATCTGATCAAAATGATCTATTATTAAGTAGATACGGAGATGTATATACAGATACCCCTTTAGCAGACATAACTGCGGACAAAACTAATGGTATAATTTATTTAAAGGTTTCACCAATCGGCACAAAAAAACCCATTTCAGTAAGATTTTTAAGAACTGCAATAGGGGCATAAGGAGATAAGAAAATGGCAACAAATAGAGAATTTAGAGTTAAAAGTGGAGCATATGTAGAAGGCTCTTCTGGCGTTACAATTATAGGATCAGCTACACAAGATGCTTTAATTATTACAGGTCGTAATGGCGGATCATCAAATAGAAGTATAACTCTTCTACCAGCAACCCTGACTGGATCACAAACAATTACATTTCCAGATGCAACTGGAACAATTGCTCTTACCGCTAATAAGCTTAGCGCATTTGCATCAACAACTTCAGCAGAATTAGCTGGTGTAATTTCAGATGAGACTGGATCTGGTTCTCTTGTATTTGCAACATCTCCAACTCTTACAACACCAGTCCTTGGTGTTGCATCAGCAACATCTATAAATAAAGTTGCAATTACCGCTCCTGCTACAGGATCAACATTAACAATTGCTGATGGAAAAACTTTTACAGCAAGCAACACATTAACATTTACGGGAACTGATGCATCTTCTGTAGCGTTTGGAACTGGCGGAACAGTAGCATATACAGGAAATAAATTATCAGTATTTGCAGCAACAACCTCTGCTGAATTAGCAGGCGTTATTTCAGATGAAACTGGTTCTGGAAAATTAGTATTTGATACGTCTCCAACACTTACTACACCAAATATTGGTGTAGCAACAGGTACATCTTTTAATAGCATAACAGGATTAAGCTCAACAACACCAGTAATGGATGGAGTTGCTGCAGTTGGAACAGCTACTACAACTGCTCGTGCAGATCACGTTCACGCAACTGATACATCTAGAGCTCCACTTAATAACCCATCATTTACTGGAACTGTAACTCTTGCAGCAGACCCAACATTAGCATTACACGCAGCAACAAAGCAATATGTTGATGGAGTTGCAACTGGAGTAAATGCTCATGATGCAGTAGCATATGCAACAACTGGAGCACTTGGAACAGCAGGAAACCTAGTCGGCGGAACAATAACAACAACTTATAATAACAATTCAACGGGAGTTGGAGCAACACTTACAATTGCTACATCTTCTAACTGGACAGCAATTACAATTGACGGCCAAACATTAGTTGTTGGAGATCGTGTTCTTATTAAAGATCAAGCAACAGCACTTCAGAATGGTATTTATACAGTAACATCTGTTGGCACAGTTGGAACCACAACATCATTTGTATTTACTCGTGCTGTAGATAATGATCAGGTTCCAGAATTAGGTCAAGGTGATTTAACTTATATTGTAGCGGGTCCAACTAATGGTAGCCAGTCTTGGGTGCAAATTGCAGTAGTAACTACAGTTGGTACATCTGCTATTAACTGGAGTCAATTCTCAGGAGTATCCACAACAAGTGCAGGTGCTGGTCTTGTAAAAAATGGTAATTCAATTGATGCAGTAGGTACTGCAAATAGAATTCTTGTAAATGCAGATTCTATTGATATAGCATCTACATACGTAGGACAATCATCTATTACAACTCTTGGAACAATTGGAACAGGTACCTGGCAAGGTTCATTAATTGGAGCTACATATGGTGGAACTGGAGTAAATAACGGTTCAAATACAATTACTTTAGGTGGAAATGTAAGCACTGCAGGTACATTTACTACAACTGGATCTGGTGGAATAACATTAGCAGGTGGATCTTCTCTTACAACTGCAACATTGCCAGCAACTGGAGCAATAACTCTTGTAGATCTTAATACAGGACAATCTTTAACAAATAAGAAACTTGGTTCTCTTACAACTAATGGTCTTGTTACAACATCTGGTGGAGACGGAACACTCAGTGTTACTCAAATGGGTACAGGAATTGCAACATTCCTTACAACTCCAACTAGTGCTAACTTAGCAGCAGCAATAACTGATGAAACTGGAAGCGCTAGCGGTGTAGTAGTATTCTCAAATAGCCCAGCATTTACTGGAACAGTAACATATGGTGCAAATGCAGCAACTGTCAATGCCAGTGGTTCAACTACTGGAGTAACCGCTGCTACACTCTCTAGCATATGTGCAACAGCCTCATATGACGGAGGAGAATTCATTGTTAAAATTAAAAATGGAGTTAACTCTCAAGTTGTTAAGAGCACATGGACAACAGACGGTACAACAGTTTGGATGACTTCATATTCAGAAGTTTCTTCTAACGTAACTATTGCTAACGTAGATCTTACAGTAGTTTCTAATAATATTACTATGACAGTAACTCCAGTATCTGGAACAACTGGAACAACTTCAATAAAGGTTTTAGGTAATATCTTAGCAGCATAACATTTAATTAATACAAGAGGGGATATGTGAACTTCTGTGGCAACAGAGAAAAATTTTAAAGTAAAAAACGGTATTGACGCTGGTGGCGCAATAACTGGTACCTCTTTTGTTAAAACAGGAGGAACTTCTAGTCAATATTTATTAGCAGATGGAACTGTAACAACAACGGGTGCTGGTGGAATTAAATATACATTTAGCGCAACCGCTCCAGTTTCTCCTACAGTTGGAGACATATGGGTAGATACCTTAGATGGAACAAAACTTACTTATATAAATGATGGAGACTCATATCAATGGGTGGAATTAAATAGTAGCGGATTTGCATCTAATCTATATCAAGAAGATATTGCTGTAATGCAATTAATGGGAGCATATTAAAATGTGTTATGATAATATATATGGAGGTAGTAACTAATGGCTACAACAAGTAAAGTATTAGCAAGAACAGCAGCTTCTCTTACAACAACTACAAATTTATATACCGTTCCCGCTGCAACAACTACAGTTGTTACAAATATTGCAGTAACAAATACTGCAGCATCTGCGGGTACATTTACTTTAACATTTGCTGGAATTGCTTTACATACAACAGCCGCAATTGCCGCATATACTACAGTGTATATTGATCTTAAGCAGGTACTTGCTGCTACAAATACAATTACAGGCGGAGCATCTGCAACAACAATTAATTTTCATATATCAGGCGTGGAGATTTCGTAATGGGTATTAATACGTTTCCTGCGCCAGTGGCAGCATCTGTGCTTATTCCTCCTGCAGTTCCAGGAACATCATCTACAATTTTTGAAGGTATGATTACTACTGTTCCAAATACTACTGCATCAAAAACAGTTTCTATACCAGCTGGAGATCATATTGCTCTTGCTGGAAGAGCTGGATCTGTTTCATTTAGTGATGGGCAATCATTTGCTTTAGTGGCAAATACTCCAAAAGTATGCACATTGCCCGCTGGAGCATCTAGCGTTACTTTTAATCTAGCATCTCAAATTGGAAACTATTATGTAAACGCATCTACAACTGGCTTAACCGCTTTAACAGCAGCAACAAATTCTTATTTCAAGCCTTCAGGGCAGCAGACTACCGCATATACTGCTGGAGTTTGGGTTCATATGGGCGGTACAGGAACAACTTATTATACCTCAACAGATGGTTCTACTTGGACTTCAAGAACATCTACGTTTTCAACAACATGGACTATTCAAGGAACAAATGATTTATTTTTTGCATTTCAGGCAAGTGCTGGATCTCCAACAACAAGCTTTTATACATCCCCAGACGGAATAACCTGGACACTAAGAACATTTCCAGCAGCAGTTAGTCAAGGAAATATTGTTTATGCATCTACTATTGGTAGATATTGCGTGATTACTTCTGGAAGCCTTTCCGACTACAGCGCTGGCCAAACATATTATTCAACCGATGGGTTTACTTGGACTGCTGGCACATTGTTGCAGCTAGGAGCATGGGGTAACTTAGCAGCAAGCCCAACAAGATTTCTTGCGTCAAGAGGTCTTAGTGTTGGTTCTTCAGTAAGTACAACTGTAGCATATTCTACAAATGGAACAGCATTTACTGAAGGTAATAGAGTAAATAGCACACAATTTGGTTTTACTGTTTATGCTCCCGACGGATTTTTTTATTCTCAAAATGCTTTTACTGGTGGTCCAGAAAGAAGTACCGATGGAGTAACATGGACTAATAGTTCTGGTAGCTTTCAAAGTTATGCTGGCACAGGCTTGACCTGGGACTATTTACAAGGAAAGACTTTATCTGGATCAATTAATGGAGTTACTTATTATTTTATGGCATCTAACACAAATCATGGATATTCAACTGATGGCACTAATTGGTTTAACCTGGGGTCTAATGGTTCAATATCAGGTGGAGTTCCTAGAGCTATAATTTCAAATACTCTAATTGGGCATTCGGGCACTACCCTTACCACAAGATCAGCTACTTCTTTTACTCCTACATCATTTGCTTTGTACGCTGGCCCAGCAACTACAGTATAAAAAGGAAACAATGCAGAATAGGAGATATATAGATGCCAATTAATTTTCCAAATAGTCCATCTTTAAACCAGGAGTATACATCTGGTTCAAAAACATGGTATTGGACGGGAGCCTATTGGAAAGTTAAATTAGGAACCCTTATATCTATTCCAGAAATTACCCCACTTGATGATATGTCTAATTATTTTGACGGGATAACAAATAGGTTTATTCCTAGATATCAAGGTCAACAAGTAACAATATCAAATCCTTTTAGGCTTTTATTAAGCATAAATGGTATAATTCAAAGAGTAAGTAATGCAGAATATGTTTGGCAGTCTATGATTGCTCAAAATGGTGTTCGTGTGGATAATGATGGATATATTGTATTTCCAGAAGCCGTCCCAGCAGGTTCACAGTTTGATGCAAGATTAATGGCAGGCCCAACAATAACTTCAACAACAACAACGTATCCATTCAAAGCGTTGGATATAGTCCTAGGAGGATAGCAAATGGCAAGAAAAATTTTATTAGAAACAGGATATACGTTTAACCCAACAGCATCCATTGTTTCTTCAACAGGCACAGTAGGTTCAATAGTTGCATCAACATTAAGTCCATGGAGTGCAACAATTACAGGAATGACATCAACGGCGGGATTGGCAGTAGGTTCATTCTTTACAGCAACAGCAGGAGCGGGTTCTGTTGGATCTGGAGGCACCTATCGTGTTACAGCCATTCTTTCTTCTACCTCAATTACATTCTCAGCAATTGGCGGGACTACCCCAATAGCAGGAGCAATTACTAATATTACTACATTAGCAAAACAATTAGTTATTCCAAGATATATTGCAAGAGAGCGTCTAGTATTAATTACTAATGTTACTACAAATCAAGTTGTTTATAATTTTTCAGATCCATCACTTACTGCAACTACATATAATACAATTATGTACGGTGCAAATGGATATACTTCATTAATTTTAAATTTTAATACAGCAGCAATGACTTCAACAGATAAACTTCAAATTACTATTGATGAATATATTGAAAAATTTGAGCCAGGTGAAGCACAATTAGATCCAGTAAATAAGTTTAGAACATCTTCTCCACAGGCATTAATTGATACAGATTTTGAATATGGTACTCAGGGAACAAAATGGGAAACAGCAATATTAAATAATATGCGTCCATTTGCATATCCTTCAACAGTTCCAGTTCCATCAATTTCAGGTATTGCACTATCTACAAATAGCAGAACTGTTACAGTTTCATGTACAAATACAACAGGTTTAGCAGCTGGAACACCAATTTTTGTACAAGATACACAATTATCAATTGCTAATGGTAACTTTGTTATTGAAACAATAAGCACAAATACATCATTTACTTATACAGCAAAAGCTGTAAATACTACAACAATTACAGCACTTTATGATGCAGGTAAAACTATTATTTATCCAGGAACACTTTATACTGGTGCACAAATTGGTGCAGCTCCAACATCTATAACACCAAGCGGAAATCAACTTACTGTAGTAACTACAGTTCCTCATGGTTTATCTGTTGGTAATGAAATTGCTGTAACAGGTATCACTGGAACAAATCCACCAAATGGTAATTACACAGTTGCTTCTGTTTTAACTCCGACATCTTTTACTTATTTTGCAAATCCAATTTTAGGTGTTCCTTCAGGACTTACAGTAACATCTGCTGCAATATATGTTCGTCCACAAGGCCAAGTAACACATAGAGCGTTTGATGGTGGAGTTTTATTTTCAACAAATGCATCTTCAAACAATAAACAAGCAATACGTCAAACACGACGTTATTTCCGTTACCAATCAGGTAAAGGCATTCAGATGTCTACAGGAACAATTATGCGTCCATACGCAACAGTTGATTCATTAACATCTTCTTCTACTACAGTAACAGTTCAATCTCGTGAACCGCATAATATTCAGCCAGGATCAACAATAGTTATTGCAGGTGTAACAAATGATTCTGCATATAATGGAACATTTACTGTTGCAAACGTATTATCACAAACTAAATTTACATACACTGCTCTTTCTGCTCCATCTGCAACAACAGCAGCTGGTTTATTTACTTTAAGCGTATTAAACTGGTATGGAGCTGTAAATAGACTAGGCATTTTTGATATTCAAAATGGTATGTTTTGGGAGTATGATGGCCAAACATTAAATGCGGTACGTAGAAACTCTGTATTCCAACTTGGAGGTAAAGTATCAGTAACAAATGGAAACAATACTGTAACTCAAACAAATGCAGAATTTCCAACAGCATTTTCTAAACAATTAACTCCAGGGGATTACATTGTAATTCGTGGCCAATCTTATAAGGTTATGGATATTGCTTCAGATACATCTATGGTAATAAATCCACCTTATCGTGGAACAACAGCAACTTTAGTTGTTGCTTCAAAAACACAAGATATTAAAACTCCACAATCATCATTTAACATTGACAAATTAGATGGTACTGGTCCTTCAGGATATAATATTGATCTATCAAAGATGCAAATGTTCTATATTGATTACTCATGGTATGGCGCAGGATTTATTAGATTTGGCGTTAGAGGGCCAAATGGAGATGTTATTTATGCACATAAGATTGCTAATAACAATGTAAATAATGAAGCTTATATGCGTTCAGGAAACCTTCCTGCACATTATGAAACAAATTCAGAAGCAGTTGATACAATTCTTGCTGCTTCAGTGGGAGCTTCTGATACATCATTAACAGTTTCAGATACATCACAATTTCCTACATCTGGAACCCTTGTAATTAGACCAGGAAGTACAGCAAATCAGGCTTCACAAAATTATGAATTTGTAAACTATACTGGAAAAACTGCAACAACATTTACTGGTTTGACTCGTGGTCAACCAGGAAGTGCTCTTGCTGGTGTAACTTTAACAGCAGCATCAGGCTCAAATGTTGGAACTGTGGCTTCAACAGCAGGATTACAAATTGGTCAACGTGTATATAGTACTACTAGCCCATCCCCAGTACCAGATGGAACATTTGTTACAAATATTTCTGGTCTTACAATTACATTAAATCAAGCAGTCACAGCAACAAACCCAACAGTAACATTTTCTGGTATGGGAAGTAGCACCGCTTCTGTAGGTGCAACTGCATCTACAGGACAGGCATATACATACTCAGCAACTTCTCCAACATCTGTAGAACTTGCAATGCCTTCATTTGCACCAGCATTATCACACTGGGGATCATCTGTAATTATGGATGGAAGATTTGATGATGATAAATCACTTCTATTTACATATGGACAGTCTGCACAGACTGCTTTACAGGGAACCCTTGGAAATACATCTGTAACATATACTTCAGGTGGCGCCACCTCACAAGCAAAAATGATTGTAAATGATATTACACAATTAGTTGTAGGTATGGCATGGGTTTCAGGAACTGGACTTGCATCAGGTAATACAATTACTGCAATTAACCCAGTTACAAAAGAAATTACAATGAGCAATAACTTTACTGTACAAGCAACAGGAACTTATGTATTTACAGGAACATCTGCTACAAAAGCATTGTTCTCAATTAGAGTTGCGCCTTCTGTTGATAGCGGTATAGCAGCATCATTTAGCAGCCGTGAAATTATTAACAGAATGCAGTTAATTCTAAAAGCACTTGATATTTCTGCTGCAGCACCTGCAGGAAACTCATCTCAGATCAGTATTCTTGTAACAGCAGTACTTAATGGTGTACCAAGTACAACAACTGCTTGGACTAATGTTGTTAATAATCTTTCAGTTCCAAACTCTTCACTTGCACAAATTGCAGACTATAGAGGCGGATCAACAACAGTAACAGGTGGTGAAATTACTGGTGGTTTCTTTACAAACTCAACAACATCAATTGACCTTGAAAAAGTTCGTGATCTTGGTAATGCACTACTAGGTGGAGGAATTTCAGCTAACTCAAATGCTGGAATTTACCCAGATGGTCCAGACACATTAACAATTGTGGTACAGAATCAATCTTCTGCACCAGTAGCAATTGCTGGTCGTTTATCTTGGTCTGAAGCACAAGCTTAATAAGGAGGAATAAATGCCTCTTACAAGAGAGCAGTCTAATTATATTAACACTGGTGGTACAGTATTTTTCCCATCAGTTGCAATTGATAATAGACTAGGTGTTTTAGGAGATTCTCTATTTAGTAGCAATGTTCAAATTAATGGTACATTAACTACAAATGGTTCAATATCCACATTAGGTTCAATAAATACATCAGGTGCAATAACTGCAAATGGTGCAATAACTGCAAATAGTGCATTAACTGCAAATGGTGCATTAACTGCAAATGGTGCATTAACTGCAAATAGCACTTTAAGGGCTGGCGGTTCAGTAGGAATTAGTGGATATTTATTAAGTTCTACAGGAACAGGCATTACATGGGTTGCCCCTCCTACATTAAATGTATTTTTTGCGATGATTTAATATGAATAAAGAGAAGAGTATAATTACATGCCTGAAGCATATAAGATATTGGGTCAAGTAGCCCCTGGTGCTAATGAAGTAGTTCTTTATACATCTCCAGCAAATACTCAAACAATAGTTAATAATATTGTTGTTGCTAATAGATCATCTGATGCTCAAACTTTTGATATTAGTCTTTATAATAATGCTGTTATTCAACCTAATGCGTTTGTTGCAGTTGGATATACTGGTACCACTGCTGCTTCTTCAACCGATGGAATAACATGGACACTACGTACAATGCCAGCAAGCGTTGCTTGGTATCAAATAGCATTTGGAAATAATACATTTGTTGCAGTAGCATCTGGTTCAACATCAGCAGCAACATCAAGTGATGGAATAACATGGAACTTAAGAACTTTGCCCAGTTCTGGTTCATGGCTCTCACTAGCTTATGGAAATAGTAAATTTGTTTCTGTTAGGAATATTTCAAATGTAGGAGCATATTCAACAGATGGAATAACTTGGATACAAACAACTTTACCAAGCTCAGAACAATGGAGAGGGTTATCTTTTGGCTTAGGAGTTTTTGTTACTGTTGTTTACAATAAATCTACAGCAGTATATTCTACTGATGCTATAACTTGGACAATAACAACTTTACCAAATTCAACTGCTACATGGGATAAAACTCTTTATGGTGGAAATAAATTTGTTGCTATTGCTGGACTAGGTGTTGCAACAACTACTGCTGCCACATCGCTTGATGCAATAACATGGACACTACGTACAATGCCAGCGGTTGCTGAATGGGGTGCATTAGCTTTTGGAAATAGCACATGGGTTTCTATTGCAACACCTTCATCGGGAACTACTACTACAGCTGCATATTCTGGAAATGGAAATACCTGGACTTTAAATACTATGCCAACAAGTAGTCAATGGTCTTCAGTAGCATTTGGAAATAATAAATTTGTTGCAGTTGGGTCAACAACTAATGCTGCAGTATCAACTGATGGCATAACTTGGGATATAAGCACGATACCAGGAAACATTACTTGGGGTAATATTATTTGTGGTAATTTAGTATCTCCAGCATTAAATAATTTATATAAACAGGCAACAGTTGCAGGAAACTCATCTCAAATTCTAGAACCAGGAATTATATTAAATCCTCAAAATTCTATTGTTGTATCTGGCAATCTTATAACATATTCAGCTTATGGTGTGGAGATATCATAATGCCAACTAATTATAAATTTTTAGCGCAAACTGCACCAAATGCAAATACTGAAACATTGCATTATTCTGTGCCGTCCGCTACATCTACTATTATAAAAGCAATTAATATTACAAATACATCTTCTGTTGCTGATACATTTAGTATTGGAATGATTCCACAGCTTGTAAATACATTTGTTGCAATAGCATATAATTCATCCTCCGCCGCCTCCTCAACCGACGGCATAACTTGGACATTACGCACATTACCAGCAAATGATAATTGGTTTGCCGCAGAATTTGGTAATAACATATTTGTTGCAGTAGCAAATAACTCAACCAACGCTGCCTCTTCAACTGATGGCGTAACTTGGACATTGCGTACATTACCTAGCGCTAGTACTAATGGTTGGCGATATGCATCTTTTGGAAATAGTACATTTGTTGCAATTACAGGTGGAACAGCAGCCGCCTCCTCAACCAACGGGATAACCTGGACTTTACGTACAGTACCAATAAGTTCTAATTGGGTTAAAATAGCATTTGGAAATAATAAATTTGTTGCAGTATCACAATCTGCATCCGACACCGCCTCTTCAACCGATGGAATAACGTGGACTTCAAGCACTATGCCAACATCCTCCTGGAATACTTTTGTTTATGGAAATGGGTTATTTGTTGCACTATCACTTGGAACAACTGCAACCTACTCAACAGATGGAATAACATGGACTTTATTTACCATGCCAATGTATAACAATTGGTATGGATCATCTTTTGGAAATAATACATTTGTTGCAGTAGCAAATCTTTCATCCTCAGCTGCCTCCTCAACCAATGGCATAACCTGGACACAGAGGACGTTGCCAGCATCTGCTAATTGGAGAGGGGCATCTTTTGGAAATAATACATTTGTTGCAATAGCATATAATTCAACCACTGCCGCCTCATCAACCGATGGCATAACTTGGACAGAACGTACATTGCCAGCAAGTAGAAATTGGTATTCAGTAGCTTTTGGAAGTACTCCATCAACTATAAGTAATTACGTAATGTATAATAATGCTATATCTGGAAATTCAACCATGACACTTAAATCTGGGTATATATTAACAAACCCAAACGGTATTAAAGTAACTTCAACAAACGGAACATGCACATTTAACACATTTGGGACGGAGATATCATAATGCCTGAATCTTATAAGATATTATCACAATTAGTACCTACAGATACATTAGAAAATGTTTTATATACATCTCCTGTTAATACTCAAACATTAGTAACTAATATTACTGTTACCAATAGATCTGCTTCCGCTCAAACATTTGATATTAGTGTTTATAATAATATTCCAATTTTAAATAATTTTGTTGCTATTAAATCGCCTTTTCCTGCTCATAATACAGTCATGTCTTCAACTAATGCCGTAAATTGGACAACAGGCACATTTCCCTCAACTGCTCGGTGGAATAATTTATTTTTTGCAAATTCTAAATTTTTATCTGTATCAAATTTTGAAACTGTAGCAGCAACATCAACAAATGGAATTACGTGGACTCAAACAACAACTCCACTCGCAAGCACATCATGGAATTCAATTGCTTATGGCAATAATACATATGTTTTAGGAGCAAGTAGCTCTAGCTCATTACGATCAACAGATGATGGAACAACTTGGACAGCAGTAACTTTGCCATCTTTTAACCAGTGGAGAGGAGCAACATTTGGAAATGGTAAATTTATTTTGATTGCTTATAATTCAGGTACAGCATTATATTCAACAAACGGATTAACTTGGACAATAACAACTATGCCTAATGCAACTCATGGATGGCAGACAGCTGCCTATGGTGCTGATAAATTTTTTGCAACTGGAGGTGGAGGATTTGCTGCAACATTAGCAGCTTCATCAACAGATGGAATAACTTGGACAACACGCACAATGCCAGCAGTTTCTGAATGGAGTTATGTTTTTTACTTATCTAATACCTGGCTTGCTTTTGGAGCTGGAAATTCTGCTAATACCACCGCTGCCTCCTCAACTGACGGCATAACTTGGACATTACGTACAATGCCATCCTCTGCTTTTTGGAGTGGAGCAACTTATGCCAATGGAAATTTTTATGCATCGCCAGGCAATCTCTCATCAATTGCCTATTCAACTGATTTAATAACTTGGACAACATCAACATTACCATCAAATGCTTATCAAATTCAATATGGGAGTTTCCCTTCTCCTAAATTAAACAACTTATATAAAAATGTTACAATTGCTGCAAACTCATCTGAAATTTTAGAACCAGGAATTGCTTTGGGAGCACAAAATTCTATAAGTATTAAAGGTAATTCCAATTTAACATTTTCAGCATATGGAATGGAGATCTCTTAATGCCAACTAATTATAAAATATTAGGACAAACAGATCCTATTGCGAATACTGAGACATTGCATTATTCTGTTCCTTCCGCTACTTCTGCAGTAATTAAATCAATTAATATTACTAATACATCAGCAGTTGCTGATACATTTAGTATTGCTATTGTGCCAATTGCTGCAACTGCTGCAACAACTTCAAACTATATAGCGTATAATAGTTCCATACCTGGAAATTCCACTGTAACTATTAAAAATCCATATACTTTAAATTATCCAAGCGGGGTTAGAGTTTTATCAACTAATGGAACATGCACATTTACAACATTTGGAACGGAGATATCATAATGCCTGAGTTATATAAAATATTAGGACAAGTTTCTCCAAGTGATACTACAGAGAATGTGCTTTATGTATCCCCCGCCAATACTCAAAGTTTAATCAGTAATATTACTGTAGTAAATAGATCAGCTTCTGTTCAAACTTTTGATATAAATATTTATAATTCAATAGTAAATACATCAAATATCGCTACTCCCACTTTTGTTTTACAATCTTTAGATACACAGGTGTATACTTCATCAAATGGCATCACATGGACTGCAGTAACTACTTTAGGCGGAACAGGAGGAAAAGGAATAGTTTATGGTAATTCTTTATTTGTATCAACTACTGCATCTACTACATCAATAGGTTTATCAACCGATGGAATAACATGGACACTGAGTACTCTTGGAAGTGCGTCTGGAAGTACAAACACAATTTCATATGGAAATGGAAAATATATATTAACTGGTAATGCCATAGGTCATACCGTACATTATTCAACAAATGGAGTATCTTGGTCTACAACCTCGATACCTGGATCTTTAGGTAGATTTTGGACAAATGCATTTGGTAATGGAGTTTTTGCAACAGTTTCATATAATAGTTCAGGTGGTACAACACAAGCTGCTTCCTCAACTGACGGGATAACCTGGACAACAAGAACTCTCCCTACAGTTGCTTCTTGGAAATCAATGGCTTTTGGTAATGGAGTATTTGTAGCAACAGCAGAACTTCGTACTTTAGCAGCAATATCAACCGACGGAATAACTTGGACAACAGTAACTATGCCTTCTAATGAAAATTGGGTTGCTACAACTTTTGGAGCTGGAATTTTTTTGTCAGTTTCATTAACTACTAGTGCTATCGGAGTAACAAATGCTGCTGCTAGATCCACAGACGGAACAACTTGGACGGCAGTAACTTTGCCAGCAACTGCAAATTGGTATTCAGTAACACAGGGCAATGGAACTTTTGTTGCAGTCTCTGGTCCATATTCTGCAAGCTCAACATCTGCAACCTCAACAAACGGAATTAGTTGGACTTTAAGAACTTTACCAGCATTTCAAACTTGGCTAGATGTTGTTTATGGAGGACCACTTACAACATTATATTCTTCTTCCTCATTAAACAACCTTTACAAAAATGTTACAATAGCAGCTAATTCTTTTCAAGTACTTGAGCCAGGAATTACATTAGCTCCGCAAAATTCTATAGTTGTAAGAGGAAATTCTAATTTAACATTTTCTACATATGGATTGGAGATTTCATAATGCCTACTAGTTATAAAGTATTAGGACAAACAGCACCTATTGCAAATACTGAAACTCTGCATTATTCTGTTCCTTCCCTCACATCTACAATAATTAAATCAATTAATATTACAAATACATCAACATCTGTAGATACATTTAGTATTGCTCTTGTGCCAACTGCTGCAATACCTGCGGCAAATTTAAATTATATAGTGTATAATAATACCATAGCTGGAAATACGACTATAACCTTAAAAAGCGGGTTTGCCCTAACAAATCCAAATGGAATTAGAGTATCTTCCACTAATGGTACTTCAACATTTACAACATTTGGATCGGAGATTTCATAATGCCAACAAGTATATATCCTGCCGTTTCTAGCAGCGTAACTCAAAAAGTTATTGAGTATTTAAGCACAACCACTTTTGTTACTCCTGCAAACGTAACAACAGTTGATTTATTTCTTGTTGGTGGTGGTGGTGGTAGCGGTGGTTGTTCTCAACCTTCAGGATTAGCAGGCGGCGGTGGCGGCGGTGGCGGTGGTGTCGTAAAAAAAACAATCACAGTTGTTCCTAATACTTCATACACGGTAACTATTGGCGCTGGCGGAACTGCTGGCGGTAGCGGTGGTACAAATGGCGGCAATGGTGGAGATACTACGTTTGGTGCGCTTGCGACTGCTTTTGGTGGTGGCGGTGGTGGCGGTGGTCCAACTGGGACTTTGCCTGCTGCTGGAAACGGCGGAAGTGGTGGCGGTGGCGGTTACAACGTAGGCGGTGGCCAACAACCTGCTGGCGGTGGCGGTGCTGGTGGTGGCGCAGGACAAAGCGCTCAATACATAGCATTTGTATCAACTGGTAATACATCTGGTCTTGCATCAAGCAGTAATGGTGCTGGAAGCCAAGGCGGAGCAGGAGCGCCTGCTTCTGGAAGCGTTGGTTTTTCAATTCCAGGAGCAGGTATAGACGGTTTTGGTGGCGGTGGCGCAGGAAGCCTTTATTACACAACTTTAAGAGGTGCAAGCGGTGGCGGAAGTAGTGGTGGTGCAAGCGCTGCTACAGCAGGCGCTACAAATTCAGGCGGTGGCGGTGGCGCACCATTAGCAGTAAACAGTTCTGTTGCTGGTGCGGCAGGCGGTTCAGGCTATGCAAGAATTACGTATTGGAGTTAATAATGGCTGAAAAACATTATACATTCCTTGTAAATAATCGAGTAGAAGATACCTATGTGTTTGTAGAACAAGATGACGATTTTGCAACTAGAATTTGTATTGAAAAAAACTTTGATAAGTTTATTTGGCTTGACGACAAAACAATCCCTGCTCGTTGGAGTACCTATGATAAAACCTCAAATACTTTTACAGAACCAACATCAGATTATCTAAATTCTATTGGAATTATGGAAGTAATGCCAGAAGTGCTTTCAGTAACAGAATAAATAGTGACTATTTTAAATCATTATGTTATACTATATAATGAATTTAGCAAATATAGATTCAATTGATTCTATAAAACATTAGGAGAAATAAATGACAGCAAGATATGAACTAGATGCAGATAATGCGGTAAAAGTATTTTATCCAGGATCTGAAGCACCTTCTCTATACCAGCCAAACTGGCCAAATGGAGATGCATGGGCAGATGCAGCAGAAGCAACAGCATGGGCTGAACTATACCTTGCATCTATTAATGATGAAGATGCTCCATATGCACCAAATGCTCGTGGAGAACAAGGAGCACCAAAACCGACTCCTGAAGAAATTGCAGAAATGCGAGCTCAAATGGAAGCACGTAATAATCCACCTGCTTAATTAAAATAAATTAAATTATGACAGGGGTTGACAAAATCAGCCCCTGTCTGTTATTATTGTCTAAACAAAGGATTATAAATGCAACATTATGATGTGTTAATTGCAACACCAGGCGGAATGTTAGAATCACAATATGTAAAAAGTTTAGTTCAAACTTTAGCAGAATGTGATAAGCGTGGCATTACTTATAAGTGGTTAAATAACTATTCTTCACTTGTACACCATGCTAGAGAATTAACAGCTTCTGGAGTAGAAGGATTAAATTTAGATCCCTCCCAAACTTCTCCAGGAGGTAGCGATATTACTTATAATAAAATATTTTGGATTGATTCAGACATCTCTTGGACACCAGAACAGTTTTTTAAAATATATGATTCAGAGTATGATGTTGCCTCTGGCGCATATTTATTAGCAGATGGCTTTACAACAACTGTGCATGCTTGGGGTGCCCCAGGAGGAATGCCAGCAACAGAGATAGTTAATTTAAAAGATCCGCTTAGAGTTCAAAGCCTTGGATTTGGTTTTGTTGCAATGAAGTCAGGTGTATTTGAAAAGATTCAAAGACCTTGGTTTAATCATGAATATGTTAAAGTTGGAGAAAATCCAGATGGAACAGATATGATTGATGCAGTTGGTGAAGATATATCATGGTGTATTAAAGCATATAGGGCGGGAATAGAATTATACTTTGACCCTAGAGTATTAGTTACCCATATGAAGAAGCAACCAATTACATGGGAGCATATTAGACAAATGTCTACAACAAACAAATTTAAGCAGAGGATATAATGTCTAAAGAATTTATTCTAAATAGCTTAGTAATGCAGTCTGCCCTATATGATTTGCCAGATGAAAAGGCAAGACAAAAGAGTGTTATAGAACTAGCAAACCTATTTGCCAATATAATTACAAATAGCAAAGTTGATTCATTTTTTGAAATAGGTGCATTAAACGCAGAGTTTTCAATGTTCATTAAAGACCAAGTAAAAAATGTTGTGGCATTTGAAGCAAGTCCACGTAATTTTGATCAAGCTAAAGACGCTATATCTAATATTGAATATTTAAATATGGCCGTATCAGATCATAACGGTGAAATTGATATTAATGTTGCTATTAGTACTAAGTCTGGTACAAGATCAATAAACATTGGTGCCGACTCAATATTATCAAAAATCAATGATGAAGATACTATTTACAAAAAAAATAAAGTTGAGTGCACAAAGTTAGATACATTTATTGCAAATAAAAAGTGGGAAAATCAAAGCAACGCATTATGGATAGATGTAGAAGGCTCATCGTTAAATGTTCTTGTTGGAGCAGAAGATTCATTAAAGAATACTAAAGCTATTTTTATTGAAGTAGAGCAAGCGACATTTTGGGAGAATCAGGCTTTAGTTGGAGAAATAAATAAATTCCTATGCGATAGAAATTTTGTTCCAATTGCAAGAGATTTTGAATATGAAAATCAATATAATGTAATATATATATCAGAAGACATTTTGTATTCTTCTGCTGTTGATATATCGCTACAAATGTTTTATGCAGGAATGGCGACAAAGGGATCTCAATATGTCCAAAAAATCTAAATCAGTATTTATCGCAACTCCAATGTATGGCGGAATGTGCCATGGATCATATGCTAAGAGTTTATTTAATACAATGAAGTTTTTATTGGATAATGGTTATGAAGTTCAGTTTAGAGATATGTATAATAATTCTATTATAACCGAAGCAAGAGATTTATTTACTCAAATGTTTTTGGCTTCAGGGTGTGATTATTTATTCTTTATTGATGCCGATCAATCATTTAAGCCAGAAGATGTTCTGCGTATGATTCAAGAAGATAAAGATATTATTGGCGGAGTAGTTCCTAAGAAGAGAATGAATTGGAATTCTATATCTCAAGCAGTTCAACATGGAATACCAGCACAATCTTTAAGTAAATATAGTGGCGAATTTAATCTTGCATTATTGCCAGGACAAGATCAACCAGAAGATTTTACTAAGTCATTTGAAGTCTCACATATTGGGACGGGAATGATGATTATAAAAAGATCAGTTTTTGATAAACTTAAAGATTCTGTCAGGTCTTATAAATATAGTGGATCTGAAATTCAAGGTGTAAACCCTGGAGATAAGGTGTATGAATTTTGGAAAACTGATATAAGCGAAGAAGGATTAGCCATGGGGGAAGATGTTAATTTTTGCCATATGTGGCGGAAGCTAGGGAATAAAGTTTATGCAGCCCCATATGCTAAAACAACACATGTAGGTTCATATGAATTTAATGGTACACTAAATCCATAGTATAAATTGTGGCACACAAGTGCCTACAAGATTAATAAAAAGGGAATAAAAATGACAATTGATTATAACAATATTTTAAATGCAGAACAAAAAAGAAGCATTGTTTTGCAAAGAATTTCTCAGCTTGCTGCAGAATTATACCAACATTCACTAAACAAGAAGGCATTTGAAAATATTGCTGATGAGGCAGGCGTTGAATCTACAGATAAGGCTATTGCTATTTTAGAAGCAGCTATTGATGTACATGAGGCAGAGCTAAAGTCTTTGCCAGAAATGCTAGCAGAATAATATTCTGATATAATAAAATAATGGCAACTAACTTTCCTACATCGCTTGATGCGCTAACAAATCCTACATCATCTAATAAGCTAAATGATGCTGGAGTTTTGCATGCCGATCAACATGCAAACGCAAATGATGCAATTGAGGCATTAGAAGCAAAAGTTGGTATAAATTCATCTGCAGATACCAACTCTTTAGATTTTAGAATTTCACAACTAGAAAAAACATTTACAGCATTAGCAAATGGAACTCTTGCCCTAGCCCTTTCTGCAAATAGAAATGTTAGAGTAACTCCAACTGCAACTGGATCATTTACAACTACAGTTCCAGCAGCGGGCACACGTTGTAGTCTAGTTGTTTTAACAAGCGGAACAACATCTTATACGATGACATTTGGAACGGGATTTAGATCTCAAGGAACTCTTGCTACAGGCGTTACTACTGCTAGATATTTTGTTTTTGATTTTATTTCAGACGGAACAAATTTATTAGAAGTTTCAAGAACAATCGCAATGGCATAAGGGGTATAAATGTCATACCAACTAAAAGTTATTAAAGATCATCCAATAGGATTTTGGCCTTTAGATGAACTTTATACAAGCTTTTATTTTGTTTCTACTTATAATGATAGTACTACGCTTTATAATGAGCCATCTTATTATAACTCTTCTTTATCTACTTCTACCGCTTCAGATTATTCAGGATGTGGAAATAATGCAACCTATAATGGAGAGTTTCCCTTAAATGATTATTTGTTGCCATTAGTATCAGGCGGAAAATACGGAACTAATATTTCAAATAATGGAAAAATAGAGTTATCAACAAATAAAGATTATTATGGATCAACCTCAAGCGGAGGAATTGGAAATAAGTATTCATCTGATAATGATTTTACAATTGAATGCTGGATATCTCCCTCTATATTTTCATCTACTGAAACTCCAATTATGTCAGATAACTTAAACAACATAGGACTATACTGGCAAAATGGAGATATAGTTTTTAAAGTATCTGCAACCGAATCAGTTAGATATCCAGTAACATACTCTAAAAGAGTTATGCATTTAGTAGGAATTTATTCTGTATATTCGATTTCTTTGTATGTTGATGGTAGGCTAGTTGCAACAAGATCATTAGCCGAAAACTTTAAATTTACAAATACCTCATTAGCCTTGGCTATAGGGCCAACAACTGTATCTACAGATTCTTTTATTGTTGATGCTCCAGCCATATATAGATATTCTCTTCCTTCCTCTTCTATACAAAGACACTATGGAGATGGAAATTTTTCTGCACCAGCAATTCAAGTTGTTTCACCAGATCAAGGAATTCTTTTTTCTTGCACAGATGCTTCTATAAGAGCTCAATTTCAATACTCGTATCCAGTAAATAAACAATGGTCGGAATTTCTTGATAGCAACACATACTATAATGAATCTGCAGGCTATATTTCTTTTTATAAAACAGATTCAGTTCAATCAAAAACATTTATTCTTGAAGACTCATTTTTAATACCTAGCCAAATTCCATTTGTAAGTTCAAAGGTGGAATGGAGAAATGATTTAGGCATAACAGTAGAGTCAAGCGTAGACGGAACAAATTGGCAAAATTGTTTAAATGGACAGCCCTTGCCTCAATATACAAAAGATTCATTTAGCACTAACGGAGTTGTTTATATTAAAATAACCATGTCCACATCTGATGCTAGTAAATATTTACCAAGATTAGCGTATTTTGCAATTAGTTTTTATACAAATAAAGATGTATATGCAGACAATTATGGCGACCTAATTTCATCTTCATCTGAGTATTATTTAGGGTCATTAAATTATCCACTTCTTTCTAGACACTATGATAATGGAATAAGGACAAAGCCTGGTTCTGGATTTAACTTGACCACACAAGGCTCTATAAAGTCCGTAGAGATGTTTTTTACTCCGTCTGACCTTACGGCTAATACCTTACTAGATGCGGCAGCTACGGGGTCATACACGGCCTCTGCGTACTCTTGGGCGGGAAACGGAACAATAACAAAGACCAATATATTAAAAATCTATGTAAATGGAGTAGATCAAACAACACAAACAAATATATCAAATGTATTTGCTGCTAATCAACTATATCATGTTGTATTAGTTTTATCACAACCTTCTTCAGGCATATTAAAGTTTAATTACTCAGGTTCAGGCGGCCCAACTTGTCTATATAACAACATTGCTATATATTCAAAAGAACTAACTCAAGCAATAGTTTCCACCCACTATTCCTTATATGTAGGAAGGCCAGCAGTGTCAGTTTCTGATCCGTCAATTACTGTGACAGAAAAGGATATCAAGTCTTATAATAATGACTGGATTGTGTTACAAAGTATCTAAAATTGTCCATCTGTGTGACAAAAGCTGGACTTGTGCAGGAAGTAATGGTAAAATAAATTACTATGGACATTAATCGTATAAACACCAAGATACTTGAAGAAGAGAGCGTACTTGGGATATATGTTTGGGAAATGCCTGATGGCAGATGGATTGGGGACGATGATGGGAATTTTCTTTCAGTCACCTCTAAAAAAGGAAATAAATCCAGAGTCGATGCTTTGGCTAGAGAAGTTCGCTCATTTGGCATACATGAGGGCAGGCCTAAATTTCTTTCTGCAAGAAGAAAAATTGATGACGAAGAATTTGAGTACCAAAAGAAAAGACTTGACTGGGGATTAGTTCCAGACCCACTAGACATTGGAAACTATAAAGACGAAATGAAGAAGTTGAAGGGAATGAGATGACCGTAGAATTTATTGATGATGATGCATCAGAAAACGTAATTGATATTTCAAATACAGCGGACTGGTTTTCTTTAAAAAAAGATCAAGTAAGCAATGATCCATTTGCTGCAGGAATAGACGAATTAAAAAAAGTTAGAGGACTAGGTTCTTCTTTTAAGCGCAAGATAAGTAGAGAATTTTCTAAGTCGTTTACTGGCGTAGAAGGAACGGGAACACAGCAAAACCTATTAGCACAAGCTATTACAGGATATGCTATGTTTGATTTAGTAGAGCCAACATACAATCTTGAATACTTATCAGTGGTCTATGAAACATCAACATATAACTATGCGGCAATTAACGCAAAGGTTGCCAACATCGTTGGCTTAGGATATGACTTTGTAGAAACAAAGAAAACAAATGATGCTCTTGATTCACTTACAGACGACAAGTCTCTTGAAAGAGCACGTAGAAAAATTAGCAAGTTGCGCCAAGACATTCACGCATGGCTAGATACAACAAATGATGAAGATACATTTACTCAAACTTTAATTAAGACTTACACAGATTTAGAAGCAACAGGAAATGGATATATTGAAATTGGCAGAACTACAGGCGGAAACATTGGATACATTGGGCATATCCCAGCAAAGACAATGCGTGTACGCAGACTAAGAGACGGATTTATTCAATTGCTATATGGCAAGGCTGTATACTTCAGCAACTTTGGAGAGACAGATGTAGAAAATCCAATTGCTGGACAAGAAGATCGCCCAAATGAAATTATTCATTTGAAGAAGTACACTCCTATGAATAACTACTATGGCATTCCAGACATCATTGCAGCTCAGGTAGCACTTGCAGGTAACGAGCTATCTGGAAGATACAACCTAGATTATTTTGAAAACAAGGCGGTTCCAAGATATATTATTACAGTAAAGGGAGCAAAGCTTTCTCCAGAATCAGAAAGAAAATTGCTTGAATTTTTTCAGGTTGGACTAAAGGGCAAGAATCATAGATCCCTATATATTCCACTTCCAGGAGATACCCCAGACTCAAAGACTGAATTTAAGATGGAGCCAGTTGAAGCAAACCCACAGGAATCTTCATTTAATGTTTATCGTAAATCAAATAGGGATGAAATTCTTTTAGCCCATCGTGTACCAATTAATAAAATTGGAACTCCAGAAGGAGTTAATTTAGCGGTAGCTAGAGACGCAGATAAAACATTTAAAGAGCAGGTTTGCCGACCAGCACAAATGATTTTAGAGAAAAAAGTAAATAAAATATTTGAAGAAAAAACTGATGCCCTAGTACTTAAATTTAATGAATTAACTTTAACCGATGAGGATACGCAATCTAAAATTGATGAAAGATATTTAAGAATGCAGGTAATTACCCCTAATGAAGTTCGAATTAGAAAAGGCATGATTCCGCTAGATGGTGGAGATGATGTTATTGAATTAAAGGGTCCAGCAAAAGCAGAGCAGGCATCGCTAGCTGGAAATACCAGACAAAGATCTCAAGATCGCCAAGCAAATTCTCCAGATATCTCTGGAGAAGGAAGAAATGCCAAAGGCGATGGCAGACAAGTTGACTAACCCCACTCAACTGTTATTTGCCTTTTTATCTATAAGTCGCTAAAATTAAGCATATGAATATTGAAAAGTCTTTGTGGACTAGCCATGGCAATGACATTAATTTGTCCGTTCCTTTTACTAAAGTTAACCGTGAACAGAGAACTGTTTCTGGTTTTGCAACGCTTGACAATATTGATCAAACAGGCGATGTTGTAACAGCAGAAGCAAGCGTAAAAGCATTTGAAAGTTTCCGTGGAAACATTCGTGAGATGCACGGATCTCTTGCAGTTGGCAAGATGGTTTCTTTCAAGCCAGAAACTTTCTACGATCCAACAACTAAAGAGTTTTATAACGGTGTTTATGTAACAGCATACATTTCAAAAGGCGCACAAGATAGCTGGGAAAAAGTTTTAGACGGAACTCTTTCAGGATTCTCAATCGGCGGAAAAATTAAAGAATCAGATAATGAAGTTAATAAGGCTACAGGTAAAACTGTAAGATTTATTAAAGACTATGAATTAATGGAACTATCAATTGTAGATTCACCAGCAAATGAGCTATGTAACATTCTTTCTATTCAGAAGGTAAATGGACAATACATTGCAAAGGGTATAGCAGTAGATGTTGTAACCGAAAATATTTTTTACTGTGAAGATAGTAACTCTGTTTTTATCTCAACAGATAAGACATATGACTCACCAGTATCTGGTAAGCCAGCACAACTTATTGGTTGGGTTGAAAGTTCAGATGTCAACAAAGCAAAAGAGATTGATAAGATTCTTGATGCATATAAGCAGTCAAGATTTACGTTGCCTGATACACAAAAAATTGCAAAACAGGCAAACGCAGAAGGAGGTAATGAAATGTCAGATAACACAGAAAACGTAGTTGCTGAAGATGTTGCAGTTGATGCAGCAGTTGAAGCAGCCGTTGAAGAGACAGAAGTTGTTGCAGAAGATGCAGCTCCAGCTGAGGCTCCTGCAGAAGAAGCAGTAGCAGAAGACGTTCCTGCCGAGACTCTGGAAAAAGCAGCCGAAGTA